>ERZ869909.23-NODE-23-length-215729-cov-9.837062_pt1 | contig 215729 bp, 210 predicted proteins | sample MGYA00520892_ERZ869909 | MGnify/ENA primary metagenome ERZ869909 (study PRJEB32215, sample SAMEA104723947) | bioreactor metagenome | biome: bioreactor; feature: anaerobic bioreactor; material: water | place: China | collected 2015-03-12 ... | reverse complement strand
CCACAGCTGGCGATCTGCGCCAGCACCCGGCCATCGATCGGGCTCAGGCAGTCGAAGGTTTCGCCACCGACGGCGCTCTGATACTGACCATTGATAAAGGCCTGACCTTGAATCTTTAGCGCGTCTGCGCGCTGTTCCCACTGGGCACGGGACATAACGGAATCCTCTGGTAGTGATGGCCGCTCGGGAAGGGGCGGCGGACAGAATGCGAAGCTGCTCAACAGTAGTCTTACCGCATTAAAAATTCAATATATTTGACACGGCGGCAAAAAAACCTAGGTAAATACGTAAGCAAACCCTTTTGCGTTTATTATTTTTGACATAGACTCTGTTGCACTATCAGTCCATCAATCTTCGACGGCCGCGCCAGGAAGGTTCCCAATGAACACCATGCAGCACCCCGCCACCTCGCAACAGGATCTGAGCCTGGACGAGTTCTGGATGCCCTTCACCGCCAATCGTCAGTTCAAGGCCAAACCGCGCCTGCTGGAGAGCGCCGAGGGCATGTTCTACACCGATGTCGAGGGCCGGCAGGTACTGGATGCCACGGCCGGGCTGTGGTGCTGCAACGCCGGGCATGGGCGCAAGGAAATCTCCGAGGCGGTCGCCCGCCAGATCGCCAAGCTGGATTTCGCCCCGACCTTTCAGATGGGCCACCCGCTGCCGTTTCAGCTCGCCGAACGGCTGGTCGAGATCGCGCCCAAGGGACTGAACCGGGTGTTCTTCACCAACTCCGGCTCAGAGTCGGTGGATACCGCACTGAAGATCGCCCTGGCCTATCAACGCGCCCGTGGCGAAGGTACCCGCACCCGGCTGATCGGCCGCGAGCTGGGTTATCACGGGGTCGGCTTTGGCGGTATCTCGGTCGGCGGCATGGTTAACAACCGCAAGGCCTTTGGCGTGCAGCTGCCGGGAGTCGATCACCTGCCGCACACCCTGGATCTGGAACGTAACGCCTTTACCCGCGGTCTGCCGAAACAGGGGGCGGAGCTGGCGGATCAACTGGAAAAACTGGTGGCGCTGCATGGCGCGGAGAACATCGCGGCGGTGATCGTTGAGCCGATGTCCGGCTCAGCCGGGGTGATTCTGCCGCCACAAGGCTATCTCAAGCGCCTGCGCGAGATTACCGCCAAGCATGGCATCCTGCTGATCTTCGACGAGGTGATCACCGGCTATGGCCGAATCGGCGAGCCGTTCGCGGCGCAGCGCTGGGAGGTGACCCCGGACATCATCACCACCGCCAAGGGGCTGACCAACGGCGCGATTCCGATGGGCGCGGTGTTCGTCAGCGAACAGATTCAGGATGTCTTTATGCACGGCCCGCAGGGGCTGATTGAGCTGTTCCACGGCTACACTTACTCCGGCCATCCGGTGGCGGCAGCCGCGGCGCTGGCGACGCTGGACATCTATCAGCGCGACGGTCTGCTGACCCGTGCCCGCGAACTGGAAGTCTATTGGCAGGAGGCGTTGCACAGCCTGCAGGGGCTGGCGCACGTGATTGATATCCGCAACATCGGCCTGGTCGGCGCGGTGCATCTGGCCAGTCGCGAGGGTGCGCCGGGGGCGCGGGGCTATGAGGTATTCGAGGCCTGCTACTGGGATGGGGTGATGGTGCGGGTGACCGGCGACATCATCGCCATGTCGCCGCCGCTGATCGTCGAGAAACAGCATATCGACCGCATTGTCGAAGTATTGGGCAATGTCATTCGGCGCACGGCCTGACCCCCTGCGTTCGGCGTGTCGCGGCGCATATGACTTTTGGCATGTGCGGAGGTTGAGGAAACACTGATCAATTGCAGGAAGGCCACAAGCTCGGTTGGCGCTGGCCTGTTCTGGACCGTTAGATGCCAGGGTCGAAAATTGCTCCTGCATTTTCGACACTTCCGCCATCCTTGGCGGTCGGATGGCATCTACGAGCATTTACAGCGTGTCCAGAACAGGCCAGCGACAATTGAGCTGACACCGGGCCTCGCTTGATCAGTGTTTCCTACTCCGGGCTGTCTACACCAACTTAATTGATTACAGATCGGGTGATTCCATGACACTGCAACTGACACACTTCATCAATGGCCTGCGCACCGCGCCCAGCGCCCGCACCCAGCCGGTGTACGAGCCGGCTACCGGCGAGCAGCGCGGCCTGGTGTCGCTGGCCAGCGCCGCCGAGGTTGAACAGGCGATTGCTCTGGCCAAGGCCGCGCAGCCGGCCTGGGCGGCGACCACGCCGCTGAACCGGGCGCGGATTCTGTTCAAGTACAAGGCGCTGGTCGAGGCCCATGCCGACGAACTGGCTGAGTTGATCACCCGTGAGCACGGCAAGGTGTTCGACGATGCCAGGGGCGAGCTGACCCGCGGCCTGGAAGTGGTGGAGTTCGCCTGTGGCATTCCGCACTTGCTCAAGGGTGAGCACACCGAGCAGGTGGGGGGCGGGGTCGATGCCTGGTCGGTCAACCAGCCACTGGGCGTTTGCGCTGGCATCGCGCCGTTCAACTTCCCGGCCATGGTGCCGATGTGGATGTTCCCGATCGCCATTGCCTGCGGCAATACCTTCATCATGAAGCCGTCAGAGAAGGATCCGAGCACCCCGCTGCGCCTGGCCGAACTGCTCAAGGAAGCCGGCTTGCCCGATGGCGTGTTCAACGTCGTCAATGGCGACAAGGAAGCGGTCGACGTGCTGCTGACCCACCCGGACATTCAGGCGGTGAGTTTCGTCGGTTCGACCCCGATTGCCGAGTACATCTACGCCACCGGCTGCGCCCACGGCAAGCGGGTGCAGGCCCTGGGCGGGGCCAAGAACCACATGGTGGTGATGCCCGACGCTGATCTGGATCAGGCGGTCAATGCGCTGATGGGCGCCGCCTATGGCAGTGCCGGCGAACGCTGCATGGCGATTTCGGTGGCGGTAGCCGTGGGTGATGAGGTGGCTGACCAACTGATTGCCGCGTTGGCGCCCAAGGTCAAGGCATTGAAGATTGGTAATGGCATGAGCCCTGGCATGGAGATGGGGCCGCTGGTGTCGGCCCAGCATCTGGCCAAGGTCAAGGGTTATGTCGACCAGGGTGTGGCCGAAGGCGCCGAGCTGGTGGTCGATGGTCGAGAGGTTGGGGTGCCGGGCCTGGAAACGGGTTATTTCATGGGCGGTTGCCTGTTCGACAAGGTTACCCCGGAGATGGTCATCTACCGTGAGGAGATTTTCGGTCCGGTGCTGTGCATTGTCCGGGTGCCGGACTATCAGAGTGCGGTGGCGCTGATCAACGCCCATGAGTATGGCAATGGTACGGCGATCTTTACCCGTGACGGCGACAGCGCGCGGCAGTTCTGTAACGAGATTCAGGTCGGCATGGTTGGCGTGAATGTGCCGATTCCGGTGCCGATGGCTTTCCACAGCTTCGGGGGCTGGAAGCGTTCGCTGTTTGGTCCGCTGCACATGCACGGCCCCGATGGGGTGCGTTTCTACACCAAGCGCAAGGCGATCACCTCGCGCTGGCCGACCGGCATTCGCGCTGGTGCCGAGTTCGTCATGCCGACCATGAAGTAATCCTGCTGGTGCTGCGCCGCAGGGCGCAGCACGCCTACCTACCTGTCGAACGGGACCAGCCCATGTCGATCACCAGTATTGTCGATTTCGCCACCGCCACCACTGAAGCCGAGCATTACCGCCCTGACCCGGCCAAGCTGCTGGCCGGCGATCCGGCCCAGAACGTACGCAACCATTACACTAGCCCGTGCGGGCAATTTTTTTCCGGAGTCTGGGAGGCCGAGCCTGGGCACTGGACCATCAGCTATAGCGAGCACGAATACTGCGAGATTCTTGAAGGCGAATCGATCCTGCGTGACCGTGCCGGTAATGCCAAAGCCCTGCGCACCGGCGACCGCTTCGTGATTCCCGCCGGGTTTGAGGGCAGTTGGGAAGTGCTTCAGCGTACTCGCAAGGTTTATGTGATCTTCGAGCCAAAGAGCATTTGAGGCCGTGAGCCGATAAAACACACTGGTCTGAACGTGACCCGCCGGTTACAGTCCTCGTCATCATGGGTAGATTCTGAACAGCTCCTTACGTGCTTGGCATGACTTGAAGCGAGCAAGGAATTGTTCAGAGTCTCCCTAATTCGAATAACGCCCTGGCGGGCGATGCATCGTCCGCCCAGACCATGTCCATGCGCACTGCCTGGACATCCGGGCCCAGCGAGGAGTCTTGCGTGATGTCGCGTTTGCCGGTCATTGTCGGATTTGGTGGTTACAACGCCGCCGGTCGCAGTTCATTCCACCATGCGTTTCGCCGTACCGTGATCGAATCGTTGCCCGATGCCGAGCGCCAGCAGACCCTGGCCGGGCTGGCGGTACTGATGAAGCTGGTGCGGGTGGACAATGATCAGTATCTGGACGCCGAAGGCCAGCCGCTGAGCCTGGCTGAGATCGAACAACGCTACGCCGCGCAGATTCTCGACGGCACGCTGGTGCGGCGGATCGAGAAAACCCATCTGGATGTCGATGCTGCCCACTGGCAGAAAAACCTCACCGTTACCGGCGAAGCCGGCAAACCGTTCTCGTTCATCACCCTGGCCAAGCAGTTGCCCGAACCGTTGCCGACCGACTGGGTGGTCGAGCCGCTGAACGACAATGATGTGATGGTTACCGTCTACGACGGCTGCGACCTCAAGGTCGACAGCTACCGGCCGCTGGCGGTCAAGTCGGCCGGCCAGTTGCCCAGTGGCTTTGAGCCGGGCGAACACTATGCCTCACGGTTTCACCCGCGCGGGCTGCAACTGACCATCGTCGCCGCCACCGACGCGCTGCGCTCGACCGGGATTGAATGGTCGCAGATCATCAACCGGGTGCAGCCGGACGAGGTTGCGGTATTTGCCAGCAGCGCCATGAGCCAGCTCGATGACAACAGCTTTGCCGGGGTCATGCAGTCGCGGCTCAAGGGCCACCGGGTCAGCGCCAAGCAGTTGCCGCTGGGCCTGAACAGCATGCCGGCAGACTTCATCAACGCCTATATCCTCGGCAGCGTCGGCACCACCGGGGCGATCACCGGGGCTTGTGCCAGCTTCCTCTACAACCTGCAGAAAGCCACTGACATGATCACCAGCGGCAAGGCCCGGGTGGTGCTGGTGGGCAACGCCGAGGCGCCGGTAACCCAAGAGTGCATCGAAGGCTATGGCGCCATGAGTGCGCTGGCCACCGAAGACGGGCTACGTAATATCGAAGGCAGTGATCAGGTCGATTTCCGCCGCGCCAGCCGTCCGTTCGGGCAGAACTGCGGTTTTACCCTGGCCGAGTCCGGACAGTTTTTCGTACTGATGGATGACGAGCTGGCCATCGAGCTGGGCGCCGACATCCATGGTGCCGCCACTGATGTGTTCATCAATGCCGACGGCTTCAAGAAGTCGATCTCGGCACCGGGCCCGGGCAACTACCTGACCATGGCCAAGGCCGTACACGCGGCGATGCAGATTGTCGGCCCTGAAGCCGTACGTGCCCGCAGCTTTGTCCATGCCCACGGCTCGAGCACCCCGGCCAACCGGGTTACCGAGTCCGAGCTGCTGGACCGGGTTGCCGAGTCCTTCGGTATTGCTGACTGGCCAATTGCCGCGGCCAAGGCCTATGTCGGCCACTCACTGGCCAGCGCCAGCGCTGACCAGCTGGCCTTCGCTCTGGGCAGTTTCAAGTATCAGATCATTCCCGGGATCAAGACCATCGACGCCGTGGCCGATGATGTGCATCAACAGCACCTGCGCATCAGTACCCGTGACGTAGTGCGTGATGCAGAACCGCTGGAAGTCTGCTTCATCAACTCCAAGGGGTTTGGCGGCAACAATGCCAGCGCCGTGGTGCTGGCGCCCACTGTGGTCGAGCGGATGCTGCGCAAGCGTTACGGAGAGGCCCGCTTCAGTGACTACCTGCAGCGCCGGGAGCAGGCCCGCGCCGCCGCCCAGGCCTACGATCAGCAGGCACTGAAGGGCCAACTGGCAGTGATCTACAACTTCGGCAACAACATGATCGACGACAGCCAGTTGAGCATCAGCCAGGATGGCATTCGAGTACCGGGATTCGAGCAGCCTTTGAATTTCAAGACTGACGAGCGGTTCAAGGACATGATTGACGATCAGCCCGCCTGACGGCGGGCTGAAAGCACTGCTTAGCGCTTGGCCTTGGCAGCGGCGATAAAGGCTGCCATTTCGGCGTTCTTGTCGGCTTCAATCTGCTTGAAGTTGGGGTTCTGGGCCATCAGGCCGAACAGCTCACGGGCACCCGGCAGCTCGGCCATCAGATCCAGATCGAACAGCTTCTTGGCCACCGCGCAGGCCAGATCGAAGCTATACAGGAACATCAGGTCGGCAATGCTCAGTTCGCTGCCGGCCACATAGGGTGCGAAGCTGGCGTGGCGCTTGAGCGCGGCCACACCCAACAGCAGCTCGGCCCGGGCCTTGTCCTTGATCGCCTGATCGACCTGGCCGCCAAAGAATACTTCCGGATAGCAGCTGCGTGCCGGCAGCTCGATATACAGCTCGATTTCCTTGGTCAGAGCCCGTACCCGGGCGCGTGCGAACGGGTCCTGGGGCAACAGCGGCTTGCCGCCCTGAGTCTCTTCCAGATACTCGAGAATCACGTTGGTTTCGTTGATGATGCCGTGCTCGGTTTCCAGGCACGGCACCTTGCCGCGTGGGCTGAGCGCGAGAAAGTTTTCGTCCTGGCTGGGGTGTACGGTATTGACCTCGAAGGCCAGGCCCTTTTCCAGCAGCGCCAGCTTGACCATGTTGAAGTAGTTGCTGACAGCAAAGCCGTGCAGTTTAAGCATGTTGTTCTCCATTTAAGGCTCGAGGGCGGTGGTCGATATCTTGTAACGCCGGGCGATTAAGGTCCAGTGGCATCACTCAAGTGAATGGTGTGCGCGCTCATGACGCGAGACGGGTCATGCTTTTGCCCAGCGTAACGGCTAGACTCTGGTTACCATACCAAGGGGGGAACACCCATGCTGACACCCGATGAAATTGCTGAAATCAACCTGCTGTCGCAATTCAACCTGGCCAACTCGCTTGAGGGCCTGAAGGTCCATCAGCATGAGGCGGCGCCGGCCACCCTGGCCGCTGCCGGACGTTTGCACGCCAAGGGCCTGATCAGCCAGCCCGATGGCGGCTACCTGACCAGTCTGGGTCTTGATGCGGCTGAGCACGCCCTGGCGCTGCTGACCGTATTGCGCGGGGACTGAGGGCCAACTCCGGCATGTACAGCCACGGCGAAATCCGTCCCCAGCTTGATGAGGGTATTGACCGCAAGACCCTGAGCACCTTGCGCAAGCGTTTCATGACGATCAACCAGACCCGCCTGCGCCGGGTGCTGCAGGCATTGTCGGCGCGTCAATACAATGTGCTGAGGCTGATTCCGCTGTTGTTCGATGTCAACCACCCGCTGCTGCCCGGCTATGTGTCGCGTCAGACCCCTTATGGGCTGGCCGGCTATAGCCCGGATCAGGAGGTGTTGCAGGGTGCCCAGGCGCTGACCCGCAGTTACAGCTATCGCCGCCACCCGGCCGGATTCGCCGCCCAGATCCAGGCGCTGTACCTGATGGGTAGTGGCGGTACCATTGGCCAGTCGGATCAGAGTGATCTGGATATCTGGGTCTGTCATGCCAGCGAGCTGGCGCCAGCGGCGTTGGTCGAGCTGGCCGGCAAGTGCCGGCAAATCAGCGAGTGGGCCGCAACCCAGGGCTGCGAAGTACATTTTCACCTGATCGACCCGACCAGTTTCAGTCGCGGGGACCGTGACAATGCGCTGACCGAGGAAGACTGCGGCAGTACCCAGCACTATCTGTTGCTGGACGAGTTCTACCGCACCGCGATTCTGCTCGGTGGTCGTTACCCCTTGTGGTGGCTGGTGCCGGTCTACGAGGAAGGCAGTTACCGCCAGTACACCAGTGAACTGATTTCCAAGCGTTTCATCCGCGCCGAGGAAAGCCTGGACCTTGGTCATATGGCACGGATTCCGGCCGGTGAGTATGTCGGTGCCGGGCTATGGCAACTGTTCAAGGGCATCGAGTCGCCCTACAAATCAGTGCTCAAGCTGTTGCTCACCGAGGTCTACGCCAACGAGCACCCGCAGGTGCGCTGCCTGAGTCTGGATTTCAAGCAGGCGGTGTTCGCCAACCAACTGGATGTCGATGAGCTGGATCCCTATGTCATGCTGTACCGGCGCATCGAGGTCTATCTGCAGCAGCGTGGCGAGCTTGAACGTCTGGAGCTGGTGCGCCGCTGCCTGTACATCAAGGCCGATGTACGGCTGTCCAAGCGCAGCGGCAGCTTGAGCTGGAAGCGCAGTCTGATGGAAAAGCTGGTGCGTGAATGGCAGTGGGGGCCGCGTCAGTTGCAACAGATGGACAATCGCCAGCTTTGGCGGGTCCGCGAGGTCAGTCAGGAGCGTCGCCAACTGGTTGGTGAACTGACCCACAGCTACCGGTTGCTGTCGCAGTTCGGCCGCAGCCAGCAGGTGATCAATGCGGTCAACAGCCGCGATCTGTCGTTGCTGGGTCGGCGTCTGTATGCCGCGTTCGAGCGCAAGGCCGGCAAGATCGAGTTTATCAACCCGGGTATCGTTCCTGATCTTAGCGAACCCTTGCTGACCCTGGCGCTGCGTCCGAGCGGCGATGAGGCCGAGCATCACTGGAGCCTGTACCGCGGCACCCTGAGTCAGCCTGAGCTGGCCGATCATCTGCCGCTCAAGCGCAGCCGGCAACTGGTTGAGTTGCTGGCCTGGGCCCATCGCAATGGCGTAGTCGATGCCGCTACCCGGATTGCGGTGCATCCGGGCACCAGCGCGTTGACCGAGTTTGAGCTGAACAATCTGCTGACCTGTTTGATGCAGCAGTTCCCGCTGCCGCTGCCGGCCTTGACCGAGGCTGCCCTGTCACGGGCCAGCCAGCCTTGTCAGGTGTTGCTGCTGGTCAATGTCGGACTGGACCCGCTGCCGCTCAGCAGCCAGAAAAACCAGCATCTGATCAGCAGCCATACCGACGCCCTGGGCTATTCCGGGCTGCGCGACAACCTGATTCTGAGTATCGATCAGATCACCCTCAATAGCTGGAACGAGTTGCTGGTCAGTCGCTACCAGGGCGAGCAGGCCTGCATGCAGGCATTGTGTGATTACCTCAATCTGGCCCGCGAGCATCAACGCCTGCCAGAATTGCAGGTGCGCAGTTACTGTCGCAACCGCGCCAGTGCGATTGCCGAGCGGGTCGAGACGCTATTTCGGGAAGCCGCCGGGCCGTTGCTGGGCGATCCCCCGGCGCGGTTTCTGCTGCAGATCCAGAGCCAGTATCAACTGCTTGAGCGCCGTGGCGAGCGGATTGAAGCCACCGCGCTGGGCGATCACGAACGGCTGCTGCGCCACCTGGCCAGCCCGCGCAACCACTACAGCCCGTTGGTACTCGATACCTACGCGCTGTCCAGTCATGCGGACCTGGCGCTGATTCTCAAGCAGGGGCAGGCTGGCGTGATCCAGATCTTTTACCGATTGCTGGCCAATCAGCAGGCGGAGCTCAGTGTGCTTGATGAGCGTGGCGCACTATGGCGCCAGCGCCAAACCTATCGTGATGAGCAGACGCTGCTCCTGCCGCTGCTGCGGTTTTTGCACAGTATCCGCCTGCGCCGGCAACTGAGCCGGAGCCTGGATGCCGATCCTGGCGAGGAGGATATCCAGCTTCAGGTCATTCAGCCTGCAGCCGATGGTCGACCGCTACGGCTGGAGCCGCGCAGTTTGCCGAGCAAGGGGGTTGAAGCGGGTTATTATGCGGTACAGGCGATTGTCGAGCCGGGCCCAGGGCAAACGCTGAATGTCAGCATCCTGTGCAATCACCGCGAATTCACGGCCCTGGAGCATGGCGCGGAGCTGTACCGGGTAGTGGCCCGGCATATTCTCGATCAGCGTCGGAGTCTGGAAGATTACCCGATTTACATCACCGACCTGGATCTGTCGGCGTTGGACCCGGCCGGCAGGATGCAGACCGGGCAGTATCTGCGCTATCGCCAGCAACTGGAAACCGCGCTGAACGCCGCCATGAGCTCGCTGCGGGGCCGGGTCTGACGGCTCAGGCGTTGTCGTCGACCGGCCCCTTACGCTGCTCTCGCCGCAGCCTGGCAGCGGCGATGATCTGGAGCTGGCGCTGATCACTGGCCTGGCCCCATTCGACAATCTCATTGAGCAGCCGGCCGCAGCCCAGACACTGGTCGCCATCCAGGCAACACTGGCGCACGCAGGGCGATGGTTGACGGCCGGCAGGCAAGTCTCAGTCCTCGACCTGCAGTTCGATGTCTTCGCCGCTGAACTCGCTCAGCAGGCGTCCCAGCAGTTCGCCCAAAGACTCGTCACCGCCGTCATGCTGCCAGCCCTGCCCCGGCTCGAAACCGAAGTGCAGGGTCGTTTCCGGGGTGGCCAGCCACAATTCGCGTGATGCCGGTTGGCGGCCCAGCACCAGACGCGGGCCGTCGTTCAGATGAATCTGCAGGTGACCGTTGTCCTGCTCCATGTCGATATCCAGGCCGCAGTCGTCCAGCGCGTGTTCGAGACGGTCGAGAATCCGGTCAACTTCACGGTGGAACTCGGCTTCGCTCAGTTCATACATATCGTGCTCTCTTCTTGTCCGATAGCAGTCCGGCTCGGGTGCGCCAAGCCGGGCGGCTCGGTATACTGCCGGTTATTATCGTTTTGTCCATAAGGAATTCGTCATGAAGCGTCATATCGCTGCCCTGTTTGCCCTGCTGGTTCTGGCCGGCTGCGGCCAGAAAGGTCCTCTTTATCTGCCCGAAGAAACTGCCGGGCAGCCGCAGGACCCGGCTCGCGAAGAAGTTTCCCAGCAACCGAGCGGGAACTGAGTACACGCGATGACTGCTTTCTCCTATAACAACGGCGAGCTGTTCGCCGAAGCGGTGTCATTGTCGTCGATCGCCGCCCAACATGGCACCCCCTGCTTCGTTTACTCGCGTCAGGCCATCGAGCAAGCCTGGCTGGCCTGGGATCAGGCTCTGGATGGTACCCCGCATCTGGTCTGCTTTGCGGTCAAGGCTAACTCCAACCTGGGTGTGCTGAATGTGCTGGCTCGTCTGGGTGCCGGTTTCGACATCGTTTCCGGTGGTGAGCTGGAACGGGTCCTGGCGGCTGGTGGTGACCCGGCCAAGGTGGTGTTCTCCGGGCTGGGCAAGACCGCCGAGGAAATGCGCCGGGCGCTGCAGGTGGGTATTCACTGCTTCAATGTCGAGTCCGCTGCCGAGCTTGAGCGCTTGCAGCAGGTTGCCGCTGAGCTGGGGGTTAAAGCTCCGGTATCGCTGCGGGTCAACCCGGACGTGGACGCCAAGACCCATCCGTACATTTCCACCGGGCTGAAGGAAAACAAGTTTGGTATCGACATCGCCAAGGCCCCAGAGGTCTACCGCCGCGCGGCCGATCTGCCGAACATCGAGGTCTGCGGGGTCGACTGTCATATTGGCTCGCAACTGACCGACGATACCCCTTTCCTTGATGCATTGGACCGCCTGCTGGCGCTGATCGACCAACTGGCCGCCGAAGGTATCCAGATTCGCCATCTGGACCTGGGCGGCGGCCTGGGCGTGACCTATCGTGATGAGCAGCCGCCGGCCCCTGGCGACTATCTGGCTAAGGTCCGCGCTCAGCTCAAGGGCCGCGAGCTGGCCCTGCTGTTCGAACCGGGCCGCTCGATCGTGGCCAACGCCGGTGTGCTGCTGACCCGGGTCAATCTGCTCAAGCCGACCGAGCACAAGGATTTCGCTATCATCGATGCGGCGATGAATGACCTGATTCGCCCGGCCCTGTACAGCGCCTGGATGGGTATCGACCCGGTCAAGCCGCGAAGCGATGTGCCGGCGCGCAACTGGGATATCGTTGGCCCGGTCTGCGAGACTGGTGATTTTCTCGGCAAGGAGCGTGAGCTGGCGCTGGCCGAAGGTGATCTGCTGGCAGTGCGTTCGGCTGGAGCCTATGGTTTTGTCATGAGCTCGAACTACAACACCCGTCCGCGTGCCGCCGAACTGCTGGTCGATGGTGAGCAGGTGCACGTGGTGCGCCGGCGCGAGACCGTCAGCGAACTGTTCGCTGGCGAAAGCCTGCTGCCCGGGGCCTGACATGCTGCTCAAGTTCACCAAGATGCACGGCCTGGGCAACGACTTCATGGTCATCGATCTGGTGACTCAGCACGTCCAGCTGTCACCGAAGCTGATTCGTCAGTGGAGTGATCGGCACTTCGGCATCGGCTTCGACCAATTGTTGGTGGTTGAACCGCCGACCGATCCGGATATGGATTTCCGCTACCGGATCTACAACGCCGACGGAGGCGAAGTCGAGCAGTGCGGCAACGGCGCGCGCTGTTTTGCCCGTTTCGTGCTGGACAAGCGCCTGACGCAGAAGAGCCAGATCCGGGTGCAGACCACCGGCGGCCCAATCGTGTTGCAGGTGCGAGCCGATGGCCAGGTCACGGTCGACATGGGCGCGCCGCGCTTCAACCCGGCCGAGGTACCGTTCCAGGCCGAGGCTGAAGCCCTGGCCTATGCGCTGGATATTGGCGAGCAGTGCCTGGAGGTCTCGACCGTATCGATGGGCAATCCCCATTGCGTCACTCTGGTCGATGATGTCGAACAGTACCCGGTCGAGCGGGTCGGGCCGTTGGTGGAAAGCCATGTTCGCTTCCCCAAGCGGGTCAATGCCGGTTTCATGCAACTGCTCGATGCCCATCACGCGCGCCTGCGGGTGTATGAGCGCGGTGCCGGCGAAACCCTGGCCTGTGGCACCGGAGCCTGTGCCGCCGCCGTGGCCGGGATCCGCCTGGGACACCTGAAGTCGCCGGTGAAGATCCAGTTGCCGGGCGGTACCTTGCATATCGAATGGGCCGGTCCCGGCCAGCCCGTCATGATGACCGGCCCGGCTAGCCGGGTCTACGAGGGGCAGATACGGGTATGAGCGACAAGCCGCAGAGCAGTCAAACCGAACTCGACCCGGCCCAGGTGGCCGAGTTTCTGAAGCGCCACCCGGCGTTTTTTGCCGAATACGATGACCTGCTGCCGGAGCTGATCATACCCCACCAGTCCGGCCAGGCGGTGTCGCTGGTCGAACGCCAGGTCAAGCTGTTGCGTGAGCGCAACATCGAGATGCGTCACCGGCTCAACCAGTTGATGGATGTGGCCCGTGAAAACGACCGCTTGTTCGAGAAGAGCCGGCGTCTGGTGCTTGGCCTGCTCGATGCCCAGAGCCTGGAGCAGGTGATCGCCGGGGTCGAGGACAGCCTGCGTGGCGACTTCCAAGTTCCGCATGTGAGCCTGATCCTGTTCAGCGAGTCGGCGCGTTACGCCAATGCCCGCTGCGTCAGCCACGCCCAGGCGCGGGCCGCCATCGGTCATCTGCTCGACAGTGGCAAGACCCTGAGTGGGGTGCTGCGCCCCGATGAGCTGGAATTCCTGTTCGGCGAGGCTGGCACCCTGGTTGCCTCCACGGCCCTATCACCGATTCAGCACCAGGGGCTGCACGGCGTGCTGGCGCTCGGCAGCCCGGATGCCCACCACTACAAAAGCGCGACCGGGACGCTGTTTCTGGGTTATGTCGCTGACGCCCTGGCTCGGGTGCTGGTGCGCCAGCGGCCGCTGGCCGACGAACCCCAGGTGTCATGACCAGCCCGGCGCTGCAAGCGGCTCTGGAAGGCTTTCTCGGCCATTTGGCCCATGAACGGCAATTGTCGCCCCGGACCCTGAGCGCCTATCGGCATGATCTTGAGGGGCTGGCGCGTTTTGCCACCGAGCAGGGCTTGCAGGACTGGTCCGCGCTGCACGAGCAGCAACTGCGGCTGTTCGTGGCTCGCCAGCATCAGGCCGGCTTGTCCGGTCGCAGTTTGCAGCGCCTGCTCAGTGCGGTGCGCAGCTTCTACCGCTACCTGCTGCGTGAGCGGCTGTGCCGGCATAACCCGGCCGTTGATCTGCGCGCGCCCAAGAGCCCGCGCAAGCTGCCGAAGACTCTGGATGCCGATCTGACCGCACGGCTGCTGGACGGCCCGAGTGAGGACGACTGGCTGGCCTGCCGCGATCTGGCCATGCTCGAGCTGTTCTATTCCTCGGGCCTGCGGCTGTCGGAACTGGCTGGTCTGCAACTGAGTGATCTGGATCTGGCCGCAGGCGAGGTTCGGGTACTGGGCAAGGGCGGCAAAACCCGGATCTTGCCGGTTGGCCGGCTGGCCCGCGAAGCGCTGCAGCAGTGGCTCAAGTCCCGACCGAGCCTGGCTGGCGACAGCCAGCCGCTGTTCGTCAGCCAGCGGGGTACCGGTCTGACACCGCGGGCAATTCAGTTGCGGGTTCGCCGCTGGGGTGTCAATCAGCTCGGTCAGCACCTGCATCCGCACATGTTGCGTCACTCCTTCGCCAGCCATATGCTGGAATCTTCCAGCGACCTGCGGGCGGTGCAGGAGCTGCTCGGCCATGCCGATATCAGCACCACCCAGGTCTACACACACCTGGACTTTCAGCACCTGGCCCAGGTCTACGATCAGGCCCATCCACGGGCCAAGCGCAAGAGTACGGATAACCACTGATCATGCTGCAACTGGTGACCTTCGATCTGGACAACACCCTGTGGGAAACCGAAAGCGTGGTTGCGGCCGCCGAGCAGACCTTGCTGGCCTGGCTGGCACGGCAGGCCCCGCTGTTCGCTCAACGGCTGGACGCCGAGGCCCGCAAGGCCTTGCGTCGTGAGGTGCTGGAGCGTGATCCAGAGCTGCGCCATAGGGTGACAGCGCTGCGTGTCGCAGTACTCGAGCATGGTCTGCGCAAGGCCGGCTATCCAGTCGAAGAGGCGCAGGCGCTGGCCCTGGCCGGCTTTCAGGTGTTTCTTGATGCCCGCCATGCGGTTGAGTTGTTTCCCCATGCCGAGGCGCTGCTGGCTGATCTGGCCAGTCGTTATGCGCTGGCGACCATTTCCAATGGCAATGCCGATGTGCGTCGGCTTGGGCTGGCGAAATACTTCCAGGCGATTGTCTCGGCCGATGAGGTAGGCATCAGCAAACCTCAGCCCGAGCCCTTCCTGGCCGCGCTGCAACGGGTTGGGGTTGAGCCGGGTCGGGCGTTGCACGTTGGCGACCACCCGCAAGACGATATCTTCGGTGCTCAGGGGGTGGGCATGCACAGCCTGTGGTTCAACCGCCTGGGGAGCGACTGGCCTGATCTGCCCAGGCCGGATGGCGAAGTGCGCTGTCTGGGGGAAATTGCCGGGTGGATTGAACGTTATAAACCCAGCTAGGCAATTGCTGGGCTGGTACTGCAAGGGCTACGGCGTTGAGCCCTTGCAATCGCCAGATTCACCGCTTCAGATCGGCCGACTACCGTACTTGCTGTCAGGCTTTTTCGGCGGATCGGAGACTACGTTGTCGCCAATCTCCTGAACCTTGCCGCCACGGGCCATGAACTCCTCGATCTGGCGGGCCAGCATCTCGCGTTCGCGCTCCTTGGCTTCCAGCGAGGCGCCTTCAAGCTCGTCTTCTTCGGCTGCTTTCTTGCGGCCCTTGCTGCTGGAGCTGGCTGCCGGCTCGTCATCATCGGTTTCGGGCAGATCATCGACATCGCTGTCGTCTACGCCGTCGATGTCATCGTCTTCAATATCGTCGTCACTCATCCCAATGCCTCCCAGGGAAAACACGCTATATATAGCGCAACAGAGGGATTTGGCTAGTAGCTTGGTGAAAAATTTTCACCAAGGTCGGTCATTCGCTCTGCAGTGTAGCCAAACGAAACAGGGCGCCCGTAGGCGCCCTGTGATACTGCGAAGGTACTGCGGAGTTTACTTCTTGGCGCTGGTGAACTCCGGGTAGGCTTCCATACCGCATTCGGCGATATCGACACCTTCGTACTCTTCTTCTTCGCTGACGCGAATGCCCATGACCGCCTTGAGGATACTCCAAACGATCAGGCTGGCAATGAAGACGAAGGCGAAGATGGCGATGACACCGATCAGCTGAGCGCCGAAGCTGGCATCAGCATTGGTCAGCGGCACGGCCAGAACACCCCAGATACCAGCCGAGCCGTGGGCCGAGATGGCACCAGCCGGGTCGTCCAGTTTCAGCTTGTCCAGACCCAGAACGCTGAACACCACGATCACCCCACCCACGGCGCCAATCAGGACAGCGGCGAAGGCGCTCGGCGACAGCGGGTCGGCGGTGATAGCCACCAGGCCGGCCAGGGCGCCGTTGAGGGTCATGGTCAGGTCGGTCTTGCCGAACAGGATGCGCGAAACGATCATCGCGGCGATCAGGCCGCCGGCAGCAGCCATGTTGGTGTTGACCAGAACCTGGGCGACGTTGTTGGCGGACTCGACGTCGGAGATCTTCAGCTCGGAACCACCGTTGAAGCCGAACCAGCCCATCCACAGGATGAAGATACCCAGGGTCGACAGCGGCAGGTTACAGCCGGGGATGGCATTGACCTGGCCGTTCGGGCCGTATTTGCCTTTACGGGCACCGAGCAGGATCACACCGGCCAGAGCGGCGGTGGCACCGGCCATGTGAACGATACCGGAGCCAGCATAGTCAGAGTAGCCGATTTCGTCCAGCCAGCCTTCACCCCAGCTCCAGGCGCCCTGGATCGGGTAGATGAAGCCGGTCATGACCACGGCGAAAGCCAGGAAGGCCCACAGCTTCATACGCTCGGCCACGGCACCGGAGACGATCGACATACAGGCACCGGCGAACACGATCTGGAAGAAGAAGTCAGCACGGTTGGAGTAGTACGGTGCTTCGTCGCCACCAGCCAGCACTTCGTCGAGGGCGTTTTCGCCGCCGATCAAGAAGCCCAGGCTCGGCAGGATCGAGCTTTCCGAGGAATACATGATGTAGTAACCGACCAGCAGGTACATCACCGAGGCGATGGCGAACAGGGCGATGTTCTTGGCCAGAATTTCAGTGGTGCTCTTGGTGCGGACCAGACCGGCCTCGAGCATGGCGAAACCTGCTGCCATCCACATAACCAGGACGCCGCAGATCAAAAAGTAGAACGTGTCCAGTGCATACTGGAGTTGCACGATATCTTCCATTGTAAGCCCCCCATATAGGCTTTTTTATTTCAATCGGTAAACCTTGGCTCAGATGGCGTCGGTACCGGTTTCTCCGGTACGGATGCGGATGGCCTGTTCCAGATTGACCACGAAGATCTTGCCGTCGCCGATCTTGCCGGTGTTGGCAGCCTTGGTGATGGCTTCAATCACGCGGTCGAGCATGTCGTCGCCGATAGCCACATCGATCTTCACCTTGGGCAGAAAATCAACCACGTATTCCGCGCCACGGTAGAGTTCGGTGTGACCTTTCTGCCGGCCAAAACCCTTGACCTCGGTCACGGTGATACCCTGTACGCCGATCTCGGACAGTGCTTCGCGCACGTCGTCCAGTTTGAAAGGCTTGATAACAGCCGTTACTAGTTTCATTTCAATACTCCCGTTTGATGGACTGCCCTGGGGGGACAGGGCAAGTCTATGCCGAGTTAGAGGCTTTTAGAAACGGACAATGCTCCGAGGCTGATGCAGTTGGCCGGTCTGCCGACAAAACCAGGTTTTGTCATGGCCCCGCGAACCGGGTGTAACTGCCGCATCGTCTTGTGCTCCTTAGATGATGGCTCCTCGCAAAGTCAGGCTAGCTTCAGGTGGGTGCCCCGTTTGGGTTATCCCTTCCTTGGCAGCTGCGATGTGCTAAGCAGGAACCCTGCCAGTTTTCGTTTTTCCTTATTTTTCAGTTAAATAGCACTGTTCTGATGGTTTTGGTCAGGCCAATCGCGCACACCTTTGCACCAAAATCGAGCATAGCTCACAACTTCAGTGCCCGCTGTGTGCACACATGGGGCACGCTAACGCCAGCCAGGCTGGGGGTGTTACACTGAGAAACTTGCCAGCACGGCTGGCCGACACCCTTTTCAATTGAGTTGCAGAGCATGTTGCACAAAGTGTTGATTGACGCGGTCAGCAGCCAGGCCACCCGGTTGCTGATGAGTGAGCGCGGATTGCCGCCGCCGGAGTTGGAGAAACACCTCAAAGCCTTGCTGCAAAGCGCCCTGGCCAAGCTGGATGTGGTCAGCCGTGATGAGTTTGAAACCCAGCAGGCGGTGCTGATGCGTACTCGTGAACGGCTGGAAGCCCTGGAAAAACGGGTCGAGGCCCTGGAGCAGCGTACCCCCCCACCGACCACCTGACCTGCAGGTGGACTGATCAAGGAGCGATCATGTCCCTGGCCATAGTTCATAGCCGAGCCAAGCTCGGCATTCAGGCACCGGCTGTCACCATCGAAGTTCACCTGGCCAACGGCATGCCGAGCCTGACTCTGGTTGGCCTGCCGGAAACCGCCGTGCGCGAAAGCAAGGACCGGGTCCGCAGTGCCTTGCAGAACGCCCAGTTGGAGTTCCCCAGCCTCAAGCGGATCACCATCAACCTGGCGCCAGCGGATTTGCCCAAGGAAGGTGGGCGTTTCGATCTGGCCATCGCCCTGGGGTTGCTGGCGGCCAGCGGGCAGATTCCCGGCGATTGTCTGAACGAATGCGAGTGCTTGGGGGAGCTGGCGCTGTCCGGTGAGTTGCGCCCGGTTCAGGGAGTGTTGCCGGCTGCGCTGGCCTGTCGGGCGCTGAACCGCACCTTGCTGCTGCCGCGTGCCAATGCCGCCGAGGCTGCACTGGTACGCGGGGTACGGATCGTCGCGGCCGAGCATCTGCTGGAGTTGTGCGAGCATCTGCGCGGTGAGCGCGAATTACCAGGGGTCAACGTCGAGTCGCGTCCGCAGCCAGGACCCGTATCGGCCGATCTGGCCGATGTGCAGGGCCAGGCCCAGGCCAAGCGGGCCTTGATCGTGGCGGCGGCGGGCGCGCATAACCTGTTGCTGTTTGGCCCGCCGGGCACCGGCAAGACCCTGCTGGCCAGCCGTTTGCCGGGCATACTACCGGCCTTGAGTGAGGCGGAAGCGCTGGAAGTGGCGGCGATTCAGTCGGTTTGCGGGCAGGCCGACCTGAGCTGCTGGCCGCAGCGACCCTTTCGCGCGCCCCATCATGGTGCATCGGCCGCCGCGTTGGTTGGGGGTGGTAGCCAGCCTCGGCCTGGCGAGATCAGTCAGGCCCACCAAGGCGTGCTGTTTCTCGACGAGTTGCCCGAGTTTGATCGCAAGGTACTGGAAATGCTGCGTGAGCCTTTGGAGAATGGGCAACCTGAAAACCAAACAAAATTCCACCAAACGCCAGCCACCAAAGCCACGACACACCAACAGCACCAAGGCACCCGCTAGAAGCTAAAATAACCGCCATTTGAGCCGTTTCACCCCTCCACCCTAGGGCGATGTAGCCCCAAGCCCCCTAAACGCCTTAGAAAGCCGTATAGGCGGGAAACCGATTTTTTCTCAAACAATCCTTGACAAAAGATAGAAAATATGTTCAGTTCTTCGCCCTTTTGCACGGATTTAGCAATTTCTCATGTGGGCAGACGTATGAAACCACCTAAGCAAGAAAAGAAAATGAGAATCGTTCTTTAAAAATATAAAATCTTTTTTGAAAACTAAATTAAAAGCTTGGGTATTACCAAAACAAGTTTGGACATTATCCAAACTATCTTGGGTATTGCCCAAACTTGAATGCGGTGAGTAAAAAAAGACTCTGTGATGAAGTTTGCTAACTATGACAGTTAGACTTCCTTTGTTCCCATCCCACGAAGAAAACTAATACCTCCTTGCTCAATAACCCCAACCGAAGGGCGGGAGTAATTAAAAACAAAAAATCAAGGGAGCGAAGCGAGCTTTACGGGTTGTTTTCAACATCGGAAAATACCACTCCTTTTAAAGATATAAGAAAAGGAAAAATAATCGCCATGTCATTTCTGTAGGTCTTTTACTTAAAATATGGAAAAGCAGTTTGTGCAAATATATCACCAACTGGTGCAAATATATCACCAGCTTTCAATAAAATCAATAACTTACAGATGCGAGATAAAGGCTTATTTAACTTGGGTCCAACTCAACACTAACTGGTATGAATATATCACCAACTATCATTCTGAAAAAAAATATAAACGTTCTAGCAAGCTTTTTAGCTTTAAAAACGATTAAGAAGAAGTTTAAGAGAGCGTAACAAATAGATAAACTTTAAATATTGTGGTATTCTAATAACAAATAAAGCACCTGAGGCACAGGTGCTTTATTAAAGCAACGAAGTAATTAGAGAGACTTCAAACAACGGAGTAGATTATAACATGAAAAATAATAATGCACAACAAGAAAAGAGCAAAAAACAAAAAAGTGATAATGGGTTTTATCAGTTTTGCACGTCAAATCTTGGAGAAAAAGACAGCTTTGGAGGTGGTATGGAAAGCTATGAAGTTCCGATAAGAAAGAAAATTAAAGAGTTAGAAGACTCGCTTAAACTCATTGATGTCAACAAGGTTGACAAAGTTAAAGAGAAGATAAAAAAGCTTAAAGAAATGCTTCTTAACTCTGTTGATATGAAGATATATTTTTATCTTCGTCAGCGAATGGGGTATGGCAATTTAGTTAAGTTGAATGAAAGCCAGACAACTATAGCAGATAAGCTAATTTTACCTTCTGCAAGTGTCAGAAGGTCATTTAAAAAGCTACAAAAGATAGGAGTTATCAGCTATCAGATTGAAAACAAAAGAATGGTAAATTTGCGAATCTCTCCATTCCTCGAATGGCGTGGTGACGGGCAAACTCACAATAACGTGGTTCAAGAGCTTGTGGAAAGCTTTAAGTCTCCGCCGTTTGCAAAGTCGGAAGATTACCAAGAGGCAATGAAGGACATTGCTTAAAAAAAATAACAAGGGAATATTATGGAAAATAAAAAAGAAGAAGAAAACCCATATTTCTGGATGGCATCATGTATCAGTGTTGCTGTTGTATTGTCAGGTATAACCATGGCAGCATTTCAAGATGGTCTTTTCTATTTGGTTATAGCTGGGACTGTGCTAGGTTATTTTATTCCTAGCTTTATCGCCGGATCAAGAAAGCACCGATCAGGTATGGCAATAGTAGCTTTAAATATTTTTCTTGGTTGGACATTCTTAGGGTGGGTTTTTGCTTTGATTTGGTCTCTAACGGGAAACGTGGAAGAAAAGAATAGATGATATTAGGCCAGCTTAGATACTGGCCCACATGCCCTCACCAGTCTTTAAGCTGTTCCGCTATCTGCTCCTTCGCATACGTTTTTATTTCTAAAAAATACATATCCTCTCGGGTGGATAGCTCCTGAACGGGGTCAAAATCCGCATCCTCGGCCTTTCTAAGCTCTATCTGGGCTTCCGCTCGTCGCTCTCTAAGGCTTCTGGGGCGGTTTTGAAGGCTTCTAGGTCACAGGGTAGGGTATGCTCGCCCGTTAGCTCGTCTTTGATGTAAACGGCTTGTGGTTCGACGTGAACAATTCGCAGGGATAGACGTTCTATGTTTTCGATGATGTCTTTCATTTCGGTTCTCGCGGTGCGTGTCGTGCCTGTTCTACCGGAAGGGGCTTGGTAGGGCAAGCGAGAAACGGCCTGAAAGCCTCTCTGGCGGGGTTTGGGCTGGTAGGGTGGGCGGTTAGCTGCTAAAGGCTCGAAAAGGCCACAGGAGGGCTTGTTGACAGCCTACGGGTGTGTGGTCTGCTCAGCTAAAGGAAATGCTCAATACCAAGGAATTTTATGTTTAAAAAGTTCACGCAGAAAAAAGAGCTTGATAAAGTTAATCAGGCTTTCAAACAAGGCGGGGCATATTTAACTTATATCTTGATAACTTGCATGGAAAGAAATGTCGAGTATTTTGAAGATCATTTTACCTTGCGTGAAAAAATAACCACGATGCTTGATAAAGGGTTGGAGTTTTCAGAAAAAGGCAACGAGCGGGTAGCCTATATTCATTTTAGGGAAGGTCTTGAATACATTTCCAAAGAATATCCTGAGCTAATTGATAATGATGAAGATTTGCTAGACACCGTTAGTCAGGCAATGGATTATGAAAAGGCCGAAATTAACCCGACTTGGCTAGCGTATAAAGAAAAATACAAAGTGTGAGAAAGCGCATGAATAGCCTAACAGCGAGAAGTGATAATAGGGATAGAGCAACAAAATCTACGAAGCTTTGGGTAATAGAGCTAAAAAAGCATAATGGCAAAACCCTTTATCATGTTGTCGATGGGGTTGAACGCAGTATTTGCGGGCTTAAAGACCGAGAAGGGGATTTTGTAAGATATGAGCATTACATATACCCGCTCCACACGAATAAAAAATTCAAGCGGATAGTTAAAAAGGTCAAAGATGGTAAAGCCTTTATGTGGCATTTTATGGGGCCAGGACACGAAAAGCCTGAAAGCCTCGACACAATTAAGAGATTGCCCTTCATTGTTGAAGGTCAGCAGATAGCTAGATACTAGAAACGCCAGCGAAAAGGCTGGCGTTTTATCTACCATTTTGGGTGATAGTCCATTCTTGGGTAATTTTTTGAATTGGCATATTTCAACCTGTTAGCAACTTTTTGTGTGTCTTTTCGATGGTTTTCACTCTCTCTTCCAAGCTCTCGTAATTCTGTAAGATTATCTCGTAAGATTCGAGAATGTCGTTGTAGTTCTTCTCCATGCTCTTTTGATTTTCCAAGACTTGATTTAACAGTTTGGAAAATTCCTCCAAGGATACGTTTAAGGCTTCTTCTTTTTCTTCGTATTCTTTCGAGAAATTCTTCATGAATTGCATTATTTCTTTTTCTATTTGTGTCTGCATCGCTTTCTTTCTCCTTTGTTATAGTTGGCAATATTTCTGGTTGTTTATTTCGTGAAACTGCTGGCACTGGACTAGGTTCCGGTGGTCGGGGTGTGTGGTTACGATGGCTTTGTTTTCTAGGAAGTGCATCGCTCCCGCTCCCAAGGCTATTCCTAGGCTCAATACGACTAGCAGGGCTGTTATCGGGGCGTAGATGCGCCACAGGTTCAGGCTTCGCATATTTTGTCCTGTTAAGCCTTTCACGCCGTTCACAAAGTTCCTTAACTCGGTTTCTAGCGACTCTAGCTCTTTCCTGACTCCTGCGGTCATAATCTTCGCTTCTTCTTCTAACTGCTTCTTCCGTGTGGCTATCCGGTTTAAAATCTCGTTCCCATAATGAGCCTTTGAGTCTGATGTTTTGCCCTCCTGCGGGGTCTTTGATTGATATGCTTGTTTTTGTTTCACGCGCCACCTCCAAATTTAGTGTTTTTAATCCTTGTAAAATACCTGACCTGTTTGGTTGGATTTCTTCTTTTCCAATCATATCAAGCATATAGTCGCTTATTGCTTCAACAATTTCTTTTCTTCCTTTTGGTAAATCCCTAGCATACGATATTCGTTCTTTGTTGCTTGGGTGGTTCGGATCTTTTAATCCATACTCAACGTTTATCGCTTCTTTCCAAGCATTTATTCTTGTGCTATCGGCTCGGTGATAGTAAGCATTCAAACGTTTGTTTGAATAAAGTTCCTCGCCAGCGAACATGAAATGAAGTTCTAGCCTTCCTTTGTCCCTATGTCTTACCCACAAGCTGGAATACTGGTCGTGTTCAAGTCCTGGCAATAGTGTTTTTTCAAAATCGTCTATGATTTTTTCCTGTGCTTCTTCGTCAAGGTCGCTTTCTGCGAAGCTCAATACACCGCTTGTATAGCGTCCAGCATGGTTTCCATAGGCAACAACATCTGAAAAGCCCTGTGGGTCGCCTCTGACGGTTTCAGGCTTCACAGAACGCTGAGCCTTGTTTGCATCTTGCTCGCTATACAGATAACCAACTGCCTGTTTTGTGGCTTTTACAGGATTGTTTTTGTTTTTCCCGTATTTAAAAAACTTTACGATCATAAGTATGAGCCTCCTTAATCTCGTTCAGTGATTCTGTTATTCTTGAGAGCTCAGATAAAATCTGGAATAATTCAAGGGGCATTCCTGACTTCGAATCTTGGTTTACCTTTCTTGCAATCTGGTTTAAATTTATCCCCAATTTTTGAAGCTCAAAAATTAAATCTGGGTCAACTGGCGTATATATTTTTTTTATTTTGTAAACTTCTTTGATGGTATTGCCGAGCCCAACATTTCTCAAAAATGCACCTAGCGGTTCGCCATTTGCATTCGTTCTCAATAGCTCAATCTCCGTTTCGTTGAAACGAGATTTTACGATTTTTGTTCTTTTTTCCACCTTCATTTTAATTCTCCTTAAAAATAAATTACCCTCCATCGGTCGCCGGTTTGGGGTTGGTTTTGGGGTTTGGTTTTCGGGGGGTCAAGGGGGCGGTAGCCCCTTTGCGAGTATCACAGGGAAAGGAGCGAAGCGAGTGCCCCCTGTGTATGCTCGCTTAGTAGTTAAAACCAAACTCTAAACATTATAACATACTTATATGTTTAGGCCGGTTTTGGTTGTTTTAGTTATTGAGTAAGCGAATTGATTGATTGGTTGACTTGGTATAGTGGTTTTAATGTTTAATTTATTAAAAACTAAACTTTGTAATAAAAATATTGTATTATAGTGAATGATAAAAATAATAAGGAGAATACTTATGAGAATAAAGAGAATGTTAGTAATGATTGGGTTAGTTAGTTTTGCTGGGGCTTCAAGTTATGCGATGGCGCAAAGCTACGCGTATAGAAGTCCTGCATATGGGGTTAAGGCATCTGGTGTTATTAACGATATTGTTAATGAAAATGAAAGCGAACCCGAAACTCCACCTGTTATAAGCAATATAACCACGCCAAGTTCATTTTTATTTAGTGAAAATAATGACGAATTAAGCGGTAACGTAGGTGATGTTGGCACAGTGACTATTTATGATGAAATAGGGGGGGCAATATTAGGCCAGACTGTTTCTCTTGAAAACGGTAATTTCTCATCATCTCTTAGTCCTACACCTCTTGGAAGAGATGTTTTATATGTAGAGGTCACTGATAATATAGAAACACTAGGGACAAACATTACCGTTCCTGATCTAGCAGGGTTAGAGGGATGTGATTTAGATAATGATAGAGTATACCAAATACTTTCTTCTAATAATATACCAGGGAAAGGACAGTCGCTTGCCCAATTCGCTTGGTCAGTAGATTTACCTCGTAGCGATCCTATGGAAATTATAAATAGTAACAATGAAGAAATTCAGCTTGCTTCAGATAATTTAAACTATAAGAAAGGTAGTTTGATAAGTGAGGAGCCTGGGCCATATTCTTATTACAGCACATCTACCGAAACTTCTTACCGCAGCATACCTACCGCAACTTACCAGCTATATGTATGCGACTGATAACAATCTATTTTAACACGCCAGCTTAATAGCTGGCGTTCTCGTTATTTAGCACCTAAGTCATTATAATTTTTGATCCCAAAATCTCTCAAAAGCGGGTGATGTAGCTCGAAGCTCTCCGCGTGCCTGCCGACAATCTCACCATTCCGTTTTATTGCCATATATAGCGCCCTGAAGCCTTTGTCATATCTGAAATGGAAGGTGTATTCACCATCTTTAAAAAAGCGGTTTATCCGTTGCCTGCCACGCTCGGTATAGAGTAATTCAAGAAACTCGTCAAAATGGATAATATCAAGGCTCTCGGCCTTGTTTGCCTCCATTGTGTTTAGCTCTTCCTCTAGTTCTTCGACCTTTTCCTCTGTATCACCAAGCGATTTCATAATGTGAGTGGGTATCTTTCCGCCAAAGGCTTCAACCGATTCGATAAGGTTAGCAAGCTTGGATTTTGCCTGTGCTAGCTCACGCTGTTTATTTTCCACCTCTGAGGCGTTTCCAGTGTCTCCCCTTCTCATCATATCAAGAAACAGTTCATCGGCCTTCTGCAAGCTTTCAGGAGGTATGTGGGCGGGTAAATTCTCTTCTAGCAACCTTGTATCTTCGTTTCCAGGGAGGTCGTCGGTATCTGGCAAGGGTGCTGGATATTCCAAGCCTTCAAGGTGCTGGAAATAAAGTCCTCGAAGGTATTTCAGCAAATTGCCAACGGCATAATCAAAGCGGAAAACCTGTTCTTTGCATTTCTGGCTTCCAAACTCTCGCTTGGTGATGCAGGCAACATAGGCGAACTGCTGGCCTTTTGAGTTTTTGCCACGATAAAACCGCATGGACTGACCGCATTTGTCGCATTTTATGCAGTGCTTGAATATGTTCAGGCTTCCTGTGCTTTCGTTGCCATAGTGGGTTTTGCTCGCCCGCCGTTTCATTGCTCCTACGGCTTCATAGAAGTCCTTGGCGCTGACAATTTCGGGGTAGTAGCCTTCTATATTTTCCTCGAAAACCTTCTTGCCGTTCTCACGGTGCTGGGAGCGATAAACGCCGATGACATACTTGCTTTCGAGCATGACATGAACGTTTCTATTAGCCCACTTTCGCTTAGAATATTTATTAACCTCGCGGATGGTGGTTAAAACTCCTTGATATTTCAGGCGGTCGAATATGTCGCGGATTTCCTTCGCTTCTTCTTCCACGATTTCAAATTTACCGTCTACGACACGCAATCCATAAGGGGTGTTATTCGGGGTATTAAAAACCTTGTTTTCTTCCTTGATGGCTCGTTTTGCCCGACGCCAAGCCGATTTGCGACGACGGCTTTTCATTTCGCTTTCTTCGTTGGCTCGCTTCGCAATCAAGCCAATCATCATGTAGTTTTCTAAGTCTTTGCTCTTATCGTCAATCGAATACAACCGCTCGTCTGCGGTCGTGTATATGTTGACGCCTTTTTTGAGAATGTCGTAAAGCTGTGTCGCTGTCTCGTCCATCTGCTGGCGAGAAATGCGGTCGATACTCTCGATGACTAGATAATCACCACGCTTGATGGCTCCGTTTTCGATCATTTCGAGAATGTCGCGGAATCGGCCACGCTTGATATTGTCGCCTTTGAAGCTCGACACCCCTTCGTCAATGAAGGTCTGGGCAATCTCTATGCCGAAACGCTCTGAGAACAAGGCTAGCGGGGTGGTCTGTCGCTCGATGCTGTCTCCATCGGCCTGAATGGCGGATGAGTAGCGAACGTAGGCATAGGCTGTAGGCATGGGGTCGATTCCTGAGCCGAAAACTAGATAAGTTTGGTAATCATACCATCCCTTCGAGTCGGGCTGTATTCATATCGCCCGGGCTCGTGAGCAGTTGAGTTTCCCGGCCCGCTTTCAACTGATCGCGGCGATGAACCCTTGTCCCTGTGGCTATCAGGGTGATCCCTCCGGGCGCTGTCGCTGTAGTCCCGAGCAGATCGAGCGTTACCGTGGCAAGCTTTCCGGCCCGCTACTTGATCGTATCGATCTGCATTTGGGTATGCTCAATGAAACCTTCAGCCTGGGACATGAGCAGGTCGGCAAGCCCAGCAGTACGGAGGCCGCACAATGGGTAGCGCAGGCCCGGTCCCGCCAGCAGCAGCGTCAGAATTGTCTGAATGCCCATCTGGATCTGGCGGCGCTGCGCGAGCACTGCCGGCTGAGCGAGGCCGACCAGCAGTGGCTGGAGCTGGCGATCACTCGCCTGGGTCTGTCACGTCGGGCCAGTCACCGGGCGCTCAAGGTGGCTCGCACCCTGGCCGATCTGGATGGGGTCAGCTCGATTGAGCGTGCACACCTGGCCGAAGCTCTGCAGTATCGGCAACTGGATCGGCGGCCAATGGCCTGATATCAACCGAGGTGATGGGGCTGGTGCGGGCAGGGGGTTGCACTATAGTAGTGAATGCAGGGCGTCACCGGTCACGCGACATCGGTCGGTGGCGCCTTGCGGTTTCAGGCCGGGCCTAATGCCTCTTCGCGGCCCATGCTGTAGGCATCCAGGAAGTAACACAACTCCTCGAAAGCCAGCGCCGGGCTGATGAAGTAGCCCTGCACCTGATCACAGCCCATGCCGCGCAACACTTCCAATTGCTGACGCTGCTCCACCCCTTCGGCAACCACCTCCAGATTCAGGCTGCGACCCAGCTCGATCATCGCACCGACCAGTTGCCGGTCCGATTCGCGCTCGGCAATGCCCTTGACGAAGCTGCGGTCGAGCTTGAGCAGGTTGATCGGCAGGTTGTGCAGGTGCACGAACGAGGAAAAGCCGGTGCCAAAGTCATCCAGCGAGAAGCGTACACCCAGGCCAGTCAGTCCGCGCATGGTGACCTGAACCTGCTCGGGGTTCTGCATGACCGCGGTTTCGGTCAGTTCGAACTCAAGGCTGTGCGGGTCGATGCCAGTCTTGTCCAGCAGGCGCTTGACCGTGGCCAGCAACTGGCTGTCCTGGAACTGGCGGAACGACATGTTGACGGCGACATGTACCGGCGGCATGCGCCGGCGTTTGAGCTGATTGAGGTCATGACAGGCACGGGCGATCACCCAGTAGCCCATAGGCACGATCAGTCCGGTTTCCTCGGCCAGCGGAATGAACTGGTTGGGGCCGAGCAGACCGCGTTCGGGATGACGCCAGCGAATCAGTCCTTCGAGTCCGACGATATTGCCGCTTTTGAGATCGACCCGAGGTTGATAGTGCAGCTCCAGTTCATTGCGCCGCAGTGCCTGGCGCAGGGAGGCTTCGAACTCAATCAGGCTGTTGGCCTGCAGGTTGATGCGATCATCGTAAAAGTGGAAGTTGCAGCCACGTTGGCCCTTGGCCTGCTGCATGGCCATATTGGCGTGCAGCAACAGGCTGTCGACCGTTTGCCCGCCTTCAGGGTAGGTGGCAATGCCAACGCTGCAGCCGAGTAACAGGCTTTCGCTGTCAACAAAGAAAGGTTCGGCCAGCTCGTTGGTGACCTTCTGGGCGATGTGCAGCAGGTTGCTAGGACTGCCGTAGTCCTCGATGATCACGCCAAATTCGTCGCTGCCCATCCGGCCGATGGTGTCGGTATTGCGCAGCACTCGGCGCAGGCGCTCGACCACCTCGCAGATGATCGCATCGCCAGCCCCGTGGCCGAGGGTGTCGTTGACGTGGCGGAAGTTGTCCAGATCGATGAACAGCACGGCCAGCGGCTGATTGCTGCGCAGCGCCCGGCGCATACCCTGCTTGAGCCGGTCATGCAGCATTTGCCGGTTGCAGATGCCGGTCAGTGGGTCGTAGCTGGCAGCATGATCAAGCGCGGTGCGCAATGCATGCCGCTCAATGGCATAGTTGAAGCAGCGGATCAGTTCGCTGGCGCTGGACTGATCCCAAACACTGTCGGTTATGCCGGGCGGCAACGGGTGAAATTCCGGTTCATCGGCCAGGTGGATGATCGGCACGCTGCATTCGCGGGGCACATTCAGAAAATCGCTGCGCGCCAGAATCGCCTGCACCGGGCCGCTGGCGATCATGGCCTGGGCGTGATCCCAGTTGTCGGCACGAATCAGTTGATAGGGGCTGGCTTTGACAGCAGACAAACGGTGACTCAGAGGCGCATGGGCACCATGGTCATTGTCGAGTAACACGATGCGAAGCATCGGACTGTCAGCAGTCAAAGTCAGATCCCCCAAGGATCTTTATAAATTAGGTACATACGGTTTATTTATAAAGTAGGTTATATCCAAAAAACCGCCAAGTACCAAGACTAGCTTTTCGCTATCACGCTGTCGATCACAGTTTCTGCTGGTAGAATTGCCGGCCAACAGCCGGAGATCAATACGCGTGTCGAATCTCAACCCCCGTCAACAGGAAGCCGTTCATTACATCAGTGGCCCACTGTTGGTACTGGCCGGGGCCGGCAGCGGCAAGACCAGCGTGATCACCCGCAAGATCGCCTACCTGGTGCGCGAATGCGGGATCAAGGCCCAGTACATTGTCGCCGTGACCTTCACCAACAAGGCCGCGCGTGAAATGAAAGAGCGCGTCAGCCTGCTGCTCAAGGGCGGTGATGCCCGTGGCCTGACCGTCTCGACCTTCCATAACCTGGGCCTGAACATCATCCGCAAGGAGCATCAGCGCCTGGGCTACAAGCCGGGCTTCTCAATCTTCGACCAGCAGGATGCCACCGCGCTGATCACCGACCTGATGCATCGCGACTACGGTGCTGACGATGGTATCGACGGCATCCAGGCGCAGATCTCCAACTGGAAGAACGACCTGATTCTGCCCGAGGAGGCACTGGCCAAGGCCCGGACTCCGCAGGAGCAGACCGCCGCCAGCGTTTACATGCACTATCAGCGCACGCTCAAGGCCTACAACGCGGTCGATTTCGATGACCTGATCCTGATCCCTGTGATGTTGTTTCGCAATCACCCGGATGTGTTGGAAAAGTGGCAATTTCGTATCCGCTACATGCTGGTCGATGAATACCAGGACACCAACGCCAGCCAGTACCTGCTGGTGAAGATGCTGGTCGGCAATCAGGCGCGCTTTACCGTGGTGGGCGATGACGACCAGTCGATCTACGCCTGGCGTGGTGCCCGGCCAGAAAACCTGGCGTTGCTCAAGGAAGACTTTCCGGCGCTCAAGGTGGTGATGTTGGAGCAGAACTACCGGTCCACCAGCCGCATCCTGCGGGCCGCCAACACCCTGATTGCCAACAACCCGCACGTCTTCGACAAGCAGCTCTGGAGCGAGCTGGGTTATGGCGAGCCGATCCGGGTGATCCGTTGCCGCAACGAGGAAGCTGAAGCCGAACGAGTAGCCACCGACATCCAGATGATGCACATGCAGCACAAGCGCGCCTGGAAGGATTTCGCCATTCTCTATCGCGGCAATCATCAGGCCCGGCTGATCGAACTCAAGCTGCAGCACCACCAGATCCCCTACCACTTGTCCGGCGGCACCAGCTTCTTCAGCCGCCAGGAGGTCAAGGACCTGATGGCCTACTTCCGCCTGCTGGTCAACCCGGACGACGACAACGCGCTGCTGCGGGTCATCAACGTGCCGCGCCGGGAGATCGGCCCGGCAACCCTGGAAAAGCTCGGCAACTACGCTACCGATCGTGGCGTCAGCCTGTTTCAGGCCTGTGCCGAGGTGGGGCTGGGCGAGCATCTGGAGCCGCGCTATCTGGAGCGTCTGCAGCGCTTTCAGCGCTGGCTCGACGGCATCCGTCAGCGTTGTGCCCGGGAGGAGCCGATTGCGGTGCTGCGCGACATGATCCTGGATCTGGACTACGAAAACTGGATTCGCCAGAACTGCTCCAGCGATGAGATCGCCGCCAAGCGTATGGGCAACGTCTGGTTCCTACTTGATGCGCTCAAGACCACCATCGAGCGTGACGAGAGCGGTGAAACCGATATCGAGGATGCCATCGCCAAGCTGGTATTGCGCGACATGCTTGAGCGCCACGAAGAGGAAGAGGACGTTGACCGGGTGCAGTTGATGACCCTGCATGCCTCCAAGGGCCTGGAGTATCCGCATGTCTACATCATGGGCATGGAGGAAGAGATTCTCCCGCACCGCTCCAGCATCGAAGCCGACAGCGTCGAGGAAGAGCGCCGGCTGACCTACGTCGGCATCACCCGTGCACGCAAGACCCTGGCTTTCACCTTCGCCGCTCGCCGACGCCAGTTCGGTGAGGTTATCGATTGTCTGCCCAGCCGTTTTCTCGATGAACTGCCAGCCGAGGATCTGGAATGGGAAGGCACCGAGGATGTGCCGGTGGAGCAGAAGCAGGCCCGCGGCAAGGAGGCGTTGGCCAATATCCGCAGCTTGATCGGGCGCTAGTTCTTCCGAGTACAAAAAAGCCGCCCTGGCTGGGCGGCTTTTGTGCTTCAAGCGTTCGGTTTACAGGCCGGACATGTGCTTGATGGCGTCCATCAACTCGTCATCGGAGCAGTCGGCGCAGGTGCCTTTCGGTGGCATGGCGTTGATCCCGCTGATCGCGGTGGCCAGCAGCTCATCCAGGTTGCCGCCATGGCGGGCCTGCCAGGCCGGGGTATCACCGGTAACGGGGGCGCCCAGCAGACCGGTGCTGTGACAGGCGGTGCAGAACTGCTTGTAAACCGCTTCGCCCGAACGTGCCCCGCCGGCTGGAGAGGCGGCTGCTACGGCACCGGTCTCTTCAGCACAGGGATCGCCAGCCAGACATACCGAACCAAACGGCTTGATCCGCTCGGCAATGGCGTCTTCAACCGCAGTCGCAAAGGCACTACCGGCCATCAGGGCAAGCATGGCCGCAGAGGCGGCCAGAAGTTTTTTCACAGTCGTCACCTTGAACATCCTCATCATAGCTATAAGTATCAGCCGGCAGCAGAACCCGGACATTGTGCGCGAGTATACCGGTAAACCTGCAAGCGGCAAAATAGCTGGGCCCGGCAATAACCCCGACGCGTCACGCAGTCGCATGACAACAGGGCATGGACGCCGAGCGATTCAATGCGTATTATTGCGGCCCTGAAACGCACCCGTAGCTCAGCTGGATAGAGTACTGCCCTCCGAAGGCAGGGGTCACAGGTTCGAATCCTGTCGGGTGCGCCAGTCAAATCAGGAAGTTACAGGATTCTGCGCCGGCCGCTGAAAACCCCGTGGGTGCAGGGTGGGTGCAGACTCAATAGAAAAGCCCCTTTCACGCTGTACGCTGGAGGGGCTTTTTTGTGCCCGGGTGCTGGGCGGTGTGCTTGCCACGGCTCCGGCGCGATGCCGAAAGGAGGGCTGCCTGCAAGCTGTCGCGGTTTTCCATGAACGGGGCACTCACGACTAATCCCCTTGTTAACAACTTAACAACTCCTGTTAACCGGGAAATTTTCTGCAAATGAGGTCGGGGGCGGTCAGGGAGAAAATCGATTTCAAATGATCGAATACCCCCCCCCTGGTCAGCGCTGCGCCTTTTCACCAAAATTGTTGCGATTAATGAAGAAAAACTTTCGGGGGCGGTCAGGCCGGAAATACCAAAAATATCCTGAATACCCCCAGGGTCAGCACGCAGTCAATTAATCGTCCCTGGCTCGAAATCCAAGGACACGCCATATTTCTGAAGCACAAGTTCATAGATGACGACCCTGGCGTAGTCCAGAGCATCAGAGTAAGGTTTTATGGCGGTTTCTGCTCCCTCTGTCATTTGAGTTTTAATTCTCTCCCTCGCATCGTCCGAGATGTCGGCGATGAAATTAATTCCGAAACCGTACGCTTTTGGCACGTCGTTGAGCACTAGCCAGTACCGTGCCATCTCTTCTGCTGCGGCTTCGACGTTCTCTTTCGGCACCTGTAGTCCTGGTGTTTCAGCCATGGTCTTTCGCCACTCAGCGACAGCTCTTCGGTATGCCGCATCCCGTGAGCTTGGAAATTTTTCTACGGTCATATCAACGCCCTAGTCTTGATTGGATTATGTGCATACGTCGCGCCAGGTCGGCATTGGCTTGATTGGCTGTCTTGCGATCCATGGCACCCTGTACATGATAGTGCTGATGGATCTCACTCGCTCCTGTTCGACTACCTCCTGAACGGATATCATCAAGCACCCGATCCAGCTTGGCCGAGGTCTCGGCAGTGGTCACGCGCTCGCCTTTTTCCAGCAGCCAGGTGCCGGTTTTAGGGATGGCGTCGATACCGTCATGGGCCATGCCGGTCATCTGAGTTCCTTGGATGGTCGAGACAATCCCCGCTGTTGCGGCGGCCACGCTGGCCATGGCCGGTATGTTTGCCGGGAACGGGATTGCAGCGGCGCTGGCAATGCCCTGCTGGATCTTCACGATAGCATCAGCCACGGCAAAGGCCTTCGACACGGCGAACATGGCCCGGGCAGCATCGGACTGTTCCCCCGCGAACTGCGCACTCAGGCCGCCGAGCGCATCAAACAGTTCCGAGTAGCTGGCCAGCATAACAGACTGGCGCTGGCGCTCCATGGCCAGCAGTTCTTCGTTCAGCTTTTCATTCAGGGCAAGGATGACAGCCGCCTTCTCTTCCTCGGCCATGATTGTGTTGTCGAGGATGATTTGACGGCGGGCCTCATAGGATTCGGCCAGCAACTGCTCTTCGGTTTTCAGGAAGTCCAGCACGCTGCCGAGCTGGGCGTTGATTCGCTCCTGGTCTGCTGCAGCCTTCTTCGCGGCCTCAGCCTGAGCCTCAAGGGCTGACACCGTTTCGAGTATCGATGCAGCATACTGGACCTGGGTTTCGGTAGCCCCGGCCAGTCTCAGGTCGTAGACTTTCACCTCATCGGCAGACATCCCCCAGGTGGCCGCTGCGCGCTCAATGGCGCTGATCTGCTGTTGCACGAGGTCAACTGTCGCCCGGGTTATGCGGTTCGTTTTTTCCCCAGACTTGCCGAGTTCGTCGCTTGTTTCATCCAGGGTCTTGCGCGTAGCAACGATAGCCTCGGCTGCGGCCTGGGCGGCTGCTTGAGCGTCGGCATAGAACTGCTTGAACTTGGTCCCGGCCAGCGGTTCGTCAAGGGTGCGCTGAATGTTGGCAGCAGCCTCTGCGGCGATCATGCGCGCTTCATTTGCCGACTGCCGCATTCCAGATGTGTCGATGTTGACGCCAGGGATTCGGTTTACCGCCTCGGTGACGCTGGCGGCCAACTCAAGCGCCCGATACTGAGCCGTTGTCAGCACTCCGACAATAATGTCAGCGACGATGGTAAAGGCCCGTTTAACACCGTCGCCGGCATCAATGAGAAAGGCGATCGCGTCAACAGCTTTTGAAACGGCGTCTTGAACAACGGTACCGATTCCGCCTGCCTTCTCGGCGGACTCAAGAAAACGGTCCCCGACCGCCTTGAGGATCGGCGCTAGTTCGACGGTCAGCTGTTTGCCGATCCCATCGCCCAGCAGCCCGAAGGTGGACATGGCGTCATTGGCCATTTCCACTTTGGTGGAATCCACGTCGGACAGCTTCAGCCCGAATATTTCCGCCTGCCGGTTGGCTTCTTTGATTGTCTCGGGGTCAAGCTGCCGCATTGCGGCGGCATTGCGAGAACCGAATAGGTCAGCAGCAACAGCGGCCCGCTCGGATGCCTGCACGTTGTCGCGTAGCGCCTGGTTAATGGTTGCTATGCGCTCATCGAGCGGTAGGTCGTAGACATCTTTGGCGCTCAGGCCAAGGCGGTCAAAGGCCCTTACCTGAGCATCTGCCCCCTGGATCGCCTTGCCAATGTTCAGGTTGAGCTGGCGGCTGGCCGCCGTGATTTTGTCCATCCCGACGCCACCAAGCTCTCCAGCGCGCTCGAGAACGGCCATGCTCGCGAAGGTCGTATCAAGTTGCTGGGCGGTCTTCGCGGTCTGGTCGATCAGCTCACGCTGACGATTTACCATCATGGTGATACCGGCAGCGGCGGCAATAGCGCCGGCACCGATGGCGACACCAATGGCCTTGCCGTACTTGCTGATATCGTCGCTGGTCTTTTTTGTGTGGCGCTTGGCCCGGTCCATAGGGCCGGTGAAATTACCTGTCCTTGCAACCAGGTCGAGCGTCAAAGAACCGAGCGATCTAACGGCCATTGCTCACCGCCTCGGCAGCGATTTGGGCGGCCGTTTCGAAGGACTTTCGCAGATCATCAAAGGTACCGAGGTCATCGAGGTCGTCAGCCTCGAAATGCGCCCGGGCGGCTCGCTCCGTCAGTTTCTGAAAGGCGCGTCCGCTCAGCCAATCGGCGTGCTTGTAGATCACATTGGCCAGGTCTTCAATCAGTTGATTTTCACGGTCAGTCTCAGTCATTGCTGTTCTTCTCCATGTCGGCCAGAAGGTCAGTGAGTAGCTTGATATCACCCTCAAGCCGATCAATGCGGTCGAGCGCCTTGACCAGGCAGCCCGTAAGAACCCCGACGCCAGCTACCCCATACGCCTCTTTTACGCCGGACTTGGCGGCCTCTCGAGCGGCGTCGTTGATTCGCTGTGTTAGTGCTTTGCCTTGATCCTTGGAAGTGGCCATCACGCACCCCAAGCAACGCCGGTGAGCACGGCGATACTGCCGGCTTGCTGAACTTCCCAGTTGGCGCTCATGATCGCCTTGAAGCCGACCAGCTTATGCTGCCAAAGGCTGACCAGTTCCGGCTCTGATTCAGGTGTGTCACTCATAGCAACGGCAGCGTGTTCGGCGCTATCAAAGCTCAGACTGTCCGCTCCATAAGCGATTCCGGAAGGATCGATCAAAGCAAGCTGACCGCCAGTTGAATCGCGGGGGGATGCCCGAGAGATCAGCAACGGGATGCCCAGTACGGAGCCGCCACGGGCACCGACGTCAGGAAAAATCAGGCCGCCTTCAGCGGTTCGCAGCAGCGCCATGTTAGTCGCGGTGGTCGAGTCGGTGACGAGGTAGGCGGCCCCCAGGTCGCCACCAAATAGGGAAATCAGAGCTGCAATGTCGGTGGCGGCGTCGCTGGTAGCTGCAGTAGTGGGGGCGCCGTAGGTGAGAGCGGCAGGGCGCTCACCGGCCACGCCAGCATTATTGACATCAAGCAGGGCAATATCGGTGGCATCCACCACGGCGCGCTCAAGGTCACGTTGAAAGCCTTTTTCGGCGACGGGGCCGGCTGCGGAAATGGCTTCGTCTGTGGTCACAATAAGTGCGCACACGTTCAGCGGTTTCAGCTTTGAACCGTCAAGAACCTGCTTGCTGAGCGGTATTGGTTGGCTCTCGGCCACCCAGTAAGCAGTTGAGCCGTTGACGATCTTTAGCATCCGGCGATCGAAAGGGACACGGCGTAGGCCGGAAAGGCGCCCGAGCAGAGACCGTTCCATCACAAGATTGAAGAACTCGACGGCAGCATGGTCTCCGACATCGCTCCGCATCATCGGCGCCATGGCGGTCTTGGCGACTTGCTCGCCTTGGTACTGACCCCATCGTGCGGTGGCCACAGACATGGCTGTCTCGTAGGCCAGGTTCTTCGCCGAGGCTCGCAGGATCAAAGCGCGGGCCAGCGTTTGCCCTTTGGGGGCTGTTGATACTTGGGGCATAGGGTTCTCCAGGTGTTTGACCATGGATAAATGGTCCTTTGTCTGAGCCTGTGAGGCGAGGAAGGACCGGGAGGGTTCGGGAACAATCAGGAAGGTATTTTCACCACGAAGGCCGCCAGGTCTCTGATTTCGTAGTAGGCCCGGCCATTCAAGCGGCGGACGGGGATAGGGCTATCGACCGACTCCCAATTGGCCAGGGTCTTCTCAGCCCGACCCAGATAAGCGGCAGCATCCTGGCGGCGCACACAGTCCCCCAGCAGGATCGGAGCGCCGTTGACCCCGCACCATTGACGAATAGCATCGGCCTCGGCCTCTACCGGATCCACCGGCAGGGGGCGGCCGCAGGTTGGGCAGCAGTCAGCCATGGATAGTGACCCCTCGGTCGTAATCGGCCAGCCACTCATCGACACTCTGGGCATCTGGTGCTTTGGGCTCTGCAGGTGCAGGGGGAGGGCTTACCGTGTATCCGTGTTCCCTTATTACCGTTTTACCGTGGTTTGAAACACACGTAGTTGAAAACGGCTGCAACCCGCGTGATTGCTGGTGTCGCTTGGTTTTCTTGTCGGTAATCCTTGTCGGGGCGTTGTCGGGATGTTGTCGGGCGCTTGTCGGGATGTTGTCGGGCAACAGGGCCGCTATTTCGTCCGTATTGATGGACATCGGGCGAAGGGTGCCGGCATCGATCCTGTCGCCGCTCACGACGCCAGTGAACAGGATTTCAGTCAGCCGGCCCATGTAGTCATGGAAGTCGCTCAGGCGTCGTACCGGCAGCCTCGTGCTAAGCCAGAATCGGTAGAAGTGACTCCGTTTGCCAACCCTGAAGCGTCCTTTCGGAAGGGGGGATCCGGCCTGCTTACCGGCTGAACTTCGTGCCCTGGTCAGTTCAGCGTTGAAGATCGCGTAAACCACCGCACCGGTGGTCACTGAGGCGAATTGAAGCGTCACGCCGCCTGCCCTGGACTGGCCATAGTGGCCAGTGGCATAACCGACATACTCGTAGGCATCAGTACCTATCAGCTCCAGAATCTCACGGCAGATGCATAGCCGGTTGTCTGCCAGCCAATCGCCCGGAACTGGCCGACCGCTGGCCGGCCGGATGACAAGGCGGCCACACTCGATGGCCACGTTGTCACCACGGCCCAGCAGCTTGGGCAGGATTTTAGGCACAGGCAGGCGCTCGCCTAAGCCGACTCGGCAATCAGGACATACAGGCCGACACGGTACGGTGGGCGCCCTGACCCGGTGGACAGATACGTCCATTGGGTCTCGATCACAAACCCATGCCGCCTTAGATAGCGGACGGTTGATGGTGGGTGAACAATGTCCAGAGAGTGGGCGGCGGTGATGGTCGACACTGGGCCATCCCTCAGCGCCTGCAGCAGTCGTCTTGCCTGCGCCTCGACCGAATGGTCGACGGATGCGCCTGTGTGTGCCAGAATGCTTGACGTCATACCCATGACATTTGCGCCTTGGCGGGGTTGCAGCCCCGCTGAAGCCTTCTCAGATTTACTCGCCATCCTGTTCGCCTCGCTTCAGACTTCTTTCCACCGAACGGGTCAGAGCGCTGGCTGTTTCCGCAAGCAGCCCAAGGGCTCTAAGCTCGTTGCCATATACGATGTCGTTGTCCTCGTTGATGGCATCACTCAACCGGTTCAGCAGTAGAGAGACCCCCTCGCCCAAATCAGCGGCGAGCTCCAGCGCTACGACTGCCGACACATTCTTTTCAACATTCAGCAGATGACCGTCACTGGTCAGGTGAATTGCCATATTCCTGGTTTTAATGCTCATCGTGCATCCTCCTTTGCCTTGCGGTTAATCCACGCCTCAAGCTCCTTCACCAGGATCAGGCGGCGTTTGCCGGACTTAAAGGAAACCAGCTCACCAGTTGTGATGGCGGCGTAGATTGCGGAACGTGTATGGCCCGTGATGCGGCCAGCCTCTTCAGGGCCAACGGCCATGGCGGGTAATGCTGCGGTTTGGGTCATCGATCATCTCCTTTCTGACCTCGGATTGGCCAGCAACCTGCACTCTATACATACGAATACTGCACGTCAACTGCATTACATGCATTCATCTGGACGAATGGACACAGATTATCCTGCAAGCTAACATCAGCGGAATTGAAAACAGGGGTGGGGTAATGGCCAAGAGAAAGCCAAGTCAGGGCGCCAAGAAAACCGAAACGCTAACATTACGACTCGACCCGAAAGCAAAGTTCACGATTGATTTGCTTGCGCGCATTCGCCGCCAATCAATTACAGCGGTGATCGAGGCAGCTATCGATGAAATTGCATATGACCAGGATGTGAAGTTCAACGAAGATGGTAAAAACGCCACCTGGTCTCTCGGCTCCGCCATCACTGAAATATGGTCAACCGATGAAGCGGAGCGCTTCATAAATTTGTGCTATTTCATGCCAGACCTGCTTACGCATGAAGAGCTTAGGATCTGGGAGACGATTACGTCGTCAGAGTGTTTTTATGCAGATTCGGCCACCCGGAATCCAACGCACTGGAAGCTAATGGGCGTCTCTATTGATGTGACAAGGCTTCGCGCTTACTGGGACTATCTTTTAGAGCATATGGTGGAAAACAGCGACAGCCGCACCGTTGTTCCTTTTGAGCCGCCATTCTAAATAAGCTCCACCGCCTGAGCCTTTACGTCCGGGGCCAGGTGGGCATACCTAAGCGTCATTTTGATGTCTGAGTGCCCAAGCAGGTCGCGTACCGTGTTCAGCGGCACACCTTTCATAACCAGCCTTGAGGCAAAGGTGTGGCGCAGGTCATGCCAGCGGAAGGCCTTGATGCTGGCCTCTTCCAGCAACGCAGCCCAAGCCGTATTGACGTTATCCAAGCGTCCGCCATCCTTCCCGGGAAACACATAGCCGGCATGACTCTGCTTTCGCCACTCTTTCAAGGTGGCCAGCGCCTCACGGTTAAGCGGTATATGTCGGGTCTGTCCAGACTTGGACCCATCGCCCTCCACCGTCATTAGCTTGTGGCTCAGGTCAACGTCAGACCATCTCAGGCTGAATAACTCGCCTCTGCGAACGCCGGTATTGAGAGCGATCAGGACCAGAGGCTTCAGGTGGTCAGCAAACTGACGCATTCTCAAATCTGGCAATAGCGGTCTGTTGCGGGCTTGGCGCCAAGCGTTGCCGCTGTCCCGGTCTGCTCTGATTTTTTCTTCTCTGACTTCCATGGCTGTCCGCAACCGCTTGTCCTCATCGGGCAACAGGTAACGGATCCGGCCGCGCTGATCGATCTTCAACTGCCTGAGCTTGGTCAGCGGATGATCGGCCAACACGCCCCACTCCACCGCTCTGGACAGTAGGCCGCGCAACCTGGTTACATTTCGGTTTACTGTTGCAGGCTTTAACCCGCCTGCCAGCCAATCAGAGCGCAGCTTCTCTACTCGTTTGATATTGAGCTCATTCAGCCGCAGGTGCAGCAGGCTGGCAAAGCTGGCTCTAATCGCACTGCAGCCGCTTTTCCCATCCCTGTGGTGTGCCAGGGCCCATGGTTCAAAGCTGTCGGTCAGGAAGTCGCCAAGCGATGGTGTGGCGGCGCTGCGACGGCCCTGAGACACCGCCAGCGGCTCGCCGTGCTCGTGTGCCTCGGCTAGATACTGCCGGGCTTCCGCTTGCGCTTGTTTTATTGTCATGCGGCCCACACGGCCCAGGGTCTTTTTGCGACCTCGTGCCCAGGTCACGACATAGGACTTTGCTCCAGCAGCGGTTACTCGGACGAATAGTCCAGGTACAGTGGTATCGTGAAGCTCGTACTCCTTGCCGGTAACCTCAAGGTTGTTGAGTTGCCGCGGGGTGAGCTTTGCTTTCATTCTGTCCCTATGGGTGCATTGTGGGTGCAATGTTCACTATACGGCTCTACAGTACCAGACACAACCAGACACTAAGTCATTGTTTTTAAAGATAACAGATTGATTTGAAAGAGAGGTTTATAGCCCTCCGAAGGCAGGGGTCACAGGTTCGAATCCTGTCGGGTGCGCCACTTTCCTCTGTAAATTCAGCACATTATCAAATCAAGCAGTCAGCCTCAGGCCTCCTGCATAGCTTTCTTGGGCCTGCGTTTACTTCTGTCGCTGTTTCTCACCGCTTGCTGGAATGAAATGACATCTGCCCTAAGAGCGAAAAACAGGTGAAAATCGCTCTGTGCCCATGGGTTTTTTGGCGCTTCTGTAGCAATGGCACTTATGAGTATTGCCTGCTGTTCCTAAATTCTTCCAGAACCTGCTTCTCGGACCCGTCGCACGAGAATGTAGTGGCCGATTCCGATATCCAGAGCAGCTAGGGGTAGCTCAGCCCTATACGCCGGGAAAGCCCGTAGCCCCGTCAAAAGTCGCCTCTTTCCATCACGCCGTGTAAGCCGGTGCCGAATGCAAGGAAATGAGCTGTGCCATATCCCCTACTTATCGATGTAGTTATCTCGCCAGGTGTCTGAAGGCATAACCGGAATCACTGGCTTAGGCACCGATTTTAGGACCTTCCCAAGATTCAAGAAGCTCAAGCCGTAGGCCACTGACAAACGGTCAAAGTCATTTCTCGCAAGCCCATGAGCATCAAGCCTCTTGGGTAGAGTTAGCGAATGAACGTCCACTCTCATCCATTGGTACAAACTAGAATGATTATTGAGTGTTTCCTTCAGTTGACTATAGAAACCCATTCGACTCCCACCGCCACAAAGATAGACGGGGATATCTGTCAACTGCTCTCGGGTCAGGTGACCTTGTGAGGTCTTCCAATAGGTATCATGCCCCACCTGCTTGAACACTTTAGAGTAGAACAACTGATCAGAATGCTGACGAGGATCTGAGAATTTGACAGCTGCCCCTGAGAAATAGGCTTCAAGCTGTTCTGGCATGCCGGCCTCGGCATCAGTCGCCTTGTATGCAGCGGTAATTGCCTCAAGAAGGTCTTGGCGTTCGGGGGCTTGCTCCTTAATAGCTCTAGCCCACCAGTTCAGACGATTTCGATGCAAGTTGACGGTGCCTAATGGCTCAACCGTCGCGGTGTAAAATTCAAAGTCCCATTTGCCATGGCTGCGTTTGACGTGAAATAGCGACGCATCAACGGTCCCAGCGCCTACGTCAACCATCATGAAATTGTTGGCCTTCTGGTGATCGAATCGCTCCGACGCAACATAGCCGTAAATCTGTGCAGCGATCTCTGGGATGATGGATAGCTCCACATCCTCTTGCTCGGAAGGTGGCTCTCCCTCTTCAAACTCCTCTGCCCGGCGTAAAGCAGCTGCAACCGCGATATCGTCGATCTTTTCTTCTGCACTTCCGGCTAGTATCCAGGCGGCTGTTCCTAATAACCGAAATCCCTTCGTTTGTTCTGGATCCAAATGGTTGGCCGTAGGAAACCCTAATGCCAGCCGCCAGATAATTTTGCTTGAACAGTAAACTGCTTCTTTTTCGCTAAATAGCCAGGCACGGGATCTTCGAATTACTAGAGCGAGAAACGCCACGACTCTCTGCTGGTACGCAACGTCTGATGGGTGGGCTAGGAAAGCCAGCTTGAGATCAGCAAATGCGATGCCCCCAGCCTCAAGTGAATATGCTTCCCCCTCTTTGTAAAGCCGACATGGAAGCAAAAAACTCGGCAAACCCGTCGAAGTACGGAATGGCACAGCAAATGCCTTTACCAATGCACTGTCACCGATAACGACCTTGACACTTGAACTACCAAAATCCAGTCCGAGGACCAACTCTCGGATCTCATGAGGGGTAGCTCCCGCCTTCGGTGTCGGCTGAACCTGTTGCCCCGTTAGTTTTAGTTTTAGCAACTCAGGCGTGCTTGTTTCATCAGAGTGATCCCAGCACGGTACAGCATCAGCAGCAAGTGAAATATCATAATGAAAACCAGGGCTGGTACTCAGTGAACTAGCCTCTTGAGGATTGACGCCTTGGCGATAAACACTCAGATCAAGGCTCATTCCCTGAGCTGATGCATCAGGTTGCTTTACGAATTGGGGCGGCCGCGACTTCGCTACCTTTTTCTTTTTTCCCTCTGCCCGTTTTCGGGGTGCTTGCGGCCTTACTGCCGTTGATTGGGCCTGCGAGGGGTTATCTTCTTTCTTCCGTTGCCGACAATCTCGCTTAGGCTTTCGCCCAGACGGTTCAATAGTTTGTGGCCTAGTAGGTAGATCTTGCCCTACTTTGGCAAAGGCTTCCCTGAGCTTTTCTTCTAACGTCACGCGCATATTTCAGTCCCTTGAGATCAAAGCAGCCGAATGACACCGCCTGTCACGAAGTTTTTGTCAGAGCTTCCACCACTTTTCAGCTCAAGCTCCGCGATACGCTCTTGAATCCTGTTTCGCAATTTTTTCAGCTTACCCTCGGCCGCTGGAATCATGCGGATGCGTTTTTCATCACCGGAAGAACGATACGACTCTATAGTTTCCGTGAGTCGCGTTACCTGCTTGTTCAAATGTGTCTGCAGAGCTTTTTTCATCATCCTTAGCCGATCACGATCTTCCCGGCCTTGGGCGCTTTGGAAGTCATCAAAACGCACATCCAACTGGTCACGACAAGCGTCAAAATATTCAGCCGCGGTTTCGGTGTCCAACTCATTAGCCACACCCAGCCACTTGCTCCCATAGAGTGCTGCCGTGTTAACAAGGTGCTCTGCCTGCTCTCCGTCGACAAAACAGTCATTCTGAAAGGGTCGCACAACATATTCCAGTCGCTCAATGTCACGGGTACCAGAAACAGTCCAGCGGTAAACGCCAAACACGTAGATCCCAGGCTCAAATCCGTGCACCTCAAAGGCCGTAAGATCGATTGCTGAAACTGGGAACCTTGCGGGGCTTTTGCCCGTTTGGCGCAGACGTTCAGTGACAAATCGAATCAATGGATGGTCCTGGGTTACTCGCTCAAATGCATTTGAGGGGTTTCCCTGGCGGTTCTCGAAGAGTAGCGGTTTAGCCCGTGGACTCAGTAGTTGGCTTCGCCCCTGTAAGCGATGCATTTCTACGAACTCAGCGAACTCGACTCGGGCCTGCACGGAAAACTCAAGGTCATACTCCATGGGGTCTCGATCTGTCGGTACCAGGCGTGAACCGGGGTAGTATTCGGTTAGAAAATCGCGTGCATAGCTGAGTAAATCATCCCCACGAATGTACCGGCCCAACTCTTTGGCAGCCCGGACCTTGTTCTGGATGAAGTCACTATGCGCTATCAACTGAGTGGCCTGAGCCTCGAGCTCCTCTTGTTGGCGATTGATGTTCTCAATCGCGAGGCTGGCTTGGTTGATACGCTGACTCTCTTCTTCTGGAGTCAGCTTATGGGTAAGCAGATCTTGAGTTAACTCCCTAATCTGCTCTCCGAGGATCCCCTCCATGCTCCCCAAGGCACGCGAGAAGATGTCCAGTCTAACCAGCAAACGGTCATACACGCGCTCGTCGATAGTATCAGCGTACATGAAGTTCCAAATCATGATCCGCTCAGCTTCCTGCCCGATACGATCAATTCGACCAATCCGCTGCTCAATACGCATCGGGTTCCAAGGCAGGTCGTAGTTGATGACCAGGCTGGAGAACTGTAAGTCGACACCCTCTGAAGCCACTTCGGAAGACAACAAAATGCTGGGGCCCTGGGGATCACGAAAATGCGTCAAAGCCTCCTGTTTATCCATTCCTCCTTGGACTAACACAGAGGCATAGCCGTCTTCACGCAAACGTTCGGAAAGGTACGCCAAAGTCTGTCGGTAGAAAGCAAATAAGACGACTTTCTTGCCTGGATTGTCAGCCCAGTAGCTTCGCAAATTTTTCAACAACTCATCGTACTTACTATCGTTTCGTCTGAGCACTTCGTAATTGCCTGCAGTTCGAGCTATATCTACCAGCGCCGATAGCAGCGACCCCATATCGTCAGGCTGCGGTCTTTCCTCTTCGATCAGATCACCCTGTAAGTCAAACAAGGTCTCCTCAAGTTCGTCCCGCTCCAAAGCAACATGTTTTTTCTGCCAGGCTCTGCAGGCTGCCGCCATGCAACTAGACATCTGTCGCTGAGGAATAGTCAGCATGAAGCCGGTTGATACAGCATTCGTGATGCAGTACTCACGAATCGCCTCAGTGACCTGCTCGTAAAATAACGACTCACTCCCACTCATGGTTGCGCGAATTGCGTAAGGAGCACGTACTACTCGTCCTTCATGTACATCCCTTTTCAAGGTACGAGTCACCACCTTACTGAGTGGGTTGATTCGGTCTAACTGATCAGCCAGCTCTGCACGCCTCTTGGGATCTGCCAACTGCTTACTGCTAGGGGCATGCTCACGCAGGAAGGATATCTGCTCGTTATCCTCAAAAAAACGCGCATCAAGAGCATCATTCAGTCCTTCAACAAATTCCTTTCGAGTGATCGGTCCAGCCAACACTCGATCGCGCAACCTTACGATTGGCGCATTAGCCTCAAGGCTGTAGCGGAAACTTTCTTCGTATGGGAAGGCATCTTCATCAATCAGATTGAGCAAATTGAACAAATCAGAACTGCGTAGCTGGATCGGCGTAGCCGAAAGCATGACCAAACTTGACGCAACCGGGCGGAGTAAACGCCCCAACAAATTGGTCTGAGTACCTTTGTTACGGAGGTAGTGCGCCTCATCGACCACGACCATATCGAGCAAAGGCTCATCCACATCTGCATCTTCGAGAAATCGGGCCAGCTTAGCAGCAGAGCTCTGGCTGACCCGATCCGGCAAATTGAATCCACGCGGCGGACGCAGCCCTTGCATGCTGGCGATTACCGCGAAGCTATCCTGTGGTCGCTCCCGCACTGCCTGGAGCTTCTTCAGTAAACCTCCCGCATCCACCATCTCCGCCTGGACACCAAAGCGATTGGCAAGCTCGTCACGCCATTTTTCTCGCAACATAGCAGGGCATACAATTAACAATCGCTTCGCATCCAATCGTGCGCGCAACTCAGTCCAGATCAAGCCCGCCTCAATGGTTTTACCCAGGCCAACTTCATCGGCAACCAGAATTCCATTGCAGGGCGATTCAAGAAATTGCAACACAGGCTTGAATTGATACGCCAGAAACTGGGTATTGGTTGTGTTGAGGCTGTAGATCAGGTTGGCCAGCTTGCCGCTCAGGCGGTGAAAGGTAATCGCCGCTCGAAGGTCATCCTCTCCACTGAACTGACCCCGTCCAATACATTCGTAGGGACGCAAAGGCTTGTTTTCTACTATTTCGAGCGTCGATGGCAGAACGAAATCCTCGCTACCATCGAAAAACATCACCAACACCCGCTGTCGGTGTGCGGGGCCATCGGTTTCGCTACCTAATACACCGACCCGCGCTGGGTTGGCTTTCAGTCTAACCTTGTCACCTGGATTCAGCATGCTTGCGCCTGAGCTCCCTGCATCTTTCGAATTAACCGATGAGCTACCATGTAATCCCCCCGAAAAATAATCGAACCATACAGCCCTATATTTTTGCCCTCCGAAGGTACCCCAGAGCAAGCGCTTTGTAGTGGTCTAATGAAACCAAGGGCGACTCAATCGAGCGTCTTAACCGCCCCGATCATCCGCCGGCCCTTCGTCCATGTGCTCTTCCGTCTCCGCACGCTGGGCGGCAAGCACTTGCTGGGTCGTCTCCTCGATGAAGTCGAAAACGGCCTCCGGCACCCTATGCACGAATTGCTTGCGCCGGTTCTTTGAGACGGTTCCAGCATTGGTAAGGCACATCATGACCAAGCTGGCGAGATCACTGCCGCGAACATCGAAGCGTTCATCTACAGCCTTGTAGACGACATCATAGCTCTCCAGGAAGGCAGCCTCTTCGCGTAGCTCTACCTCGAGGGCGCGGCGGGCCATCTGACAAGTGAACACCACGCTCCTTGTCGCATCCCAGAACCGGTAGACCGCATCACTCCCCCTGAACTCAAAGTCGAACTGCTCGTGATCGAACCAGTTGACCCGCCAAAATTCACGCACCGGCCGGGAGTAGGCGGTCAGTGTCTCCAGATACATGCGCTCCTCACGCTTCATCGCCACCGAAACAGGCAGTAGCAGCCCATTCTCAAGCGCACCGGACTGGCAGAGCGCGTGGTGGATCAAGAAACGGGACAGACGACCATTTCCGTCCATGAACGGGTGCAAGAAAACGAACCCGAAGGAGATAACGCCGGCGGCAACCAGCGGATCGACTTGCGAGGGAGCCTCATTGGCAAAGCGCATCAGGCTTTCCATCAGCTCCCGGCACAAATCCGCTGGAGGAGGCACGTAGGTCACGCCCGCAGCACCCTGCATGCCGTTGCCAAGGTGGTTCTGCTCATGCCGAAAGGTAGCCGCCAGATCCAGCGTGTTGGCCACCGTGGCGTTCTGCAGGGCCACTAGATAGTCCTCGGTCAGAGGTAACCGCTCATGCGCCTGGTGCAAGAGCTGAATGAAGCGGCGCGCCTTATCCTCAGTTGGCGCTTCCTTCTCGATCGCGAACGAGTCTTGGGTTTCGTGCAGGTACGCCCAGTTGATGGCCCGATCCATCAGCACTGGCGGCAGAGAAGCAATGAACTCCTGGGTCCTGCCGAGAATGTCATGATTCAGGAGACTGACGATCTCCGGTGTCCGCTCGACTGTGGCGCAGTACGAGAAATCGCCCAGCCCGTTAAACTCAATCCGCCACTTCGAGTTTCGCTCCCCCGGCCGCGTGATGTACCGTTCGGGATCGAAAAGTTGTACGTAAGCTCCGCGAACGGGCGAAGGCTGCACAATTTCCCTGCCAGTGAAGGCCTCCCACAGATAGCAGGCTTTGCGGATGTAGACGCCATTGGGCGCGGCCCGCAAGGCTTCAATACAATGCTCGGCGGGAATGTGCGGCAGCGCCTGTGCCAGAATCGAGAGATTGATGCCTTCGTGCTTGAGGGCAAAGAGAATATTCGCCAGCAGGTCACCTTCCGGCGGTGCCAGCTTTGAGGGCACAGCCAGTGTATGACCGATGTCTTCAATCCGAGTCACCGGTTGAACAATGGCAGGCCGGCGCAGTGGTACCGCCGTGATTTGCAGCTTGTCGTGAAGCAGTGCGTAGCCCGCTGGCCGCATGAACCTTTCCTTCCATTTGGTCGTTAGCGCTGGATTTTTCTTAACTGGCGCAGAAAAATCTTGAGTTATAGCGAGTATGCCGATTTTTCTTTCAGTTTGCGCAAAATGTAGCGCTCTGTCGATGACATGCGGATTAGGACCGCAGTAGGGTTGGCAATTGCCTACGATGCGCTGCCCAGTTTCCCTAAAAGCGATGCGTCCTGCTACCTTGGGTTCAAGCCAAAGTTAAGCCGTTGGCCGTTACTGACAGGAGCACACATGTCATCGACCCTGCTGCTCAAGAATGCCCGCCTGATTGCCACCATGGATGATCAGCGCCGTGAACTGACTGACGCCTCGATTCTGATTCGTGGCAGCCTGATTGAGGCGGTGGGGCCGGCCAATGAGCTGCCAACCAGCGCCGACCGGGTTATCGATCTGAGTGGCCAAGTCGTTCTGCCTGGGCTGATCAATACTCATCACCACATGTTTCAGTCGCTGACCCGGGTACTGCCGGCGGCTCAGGATGCCGAGCTGTTCGACTGGCTCAGCGCGCTGTTTCCGGTCTGGGCCCGGTTGACCCCGGAGATGGCCCGAACCGCCACCCGCACGGCTATTGCCGAACTGATGCTCAGTGGCTGTACCACGGCGATGGACCAGGCTTATCTGTACGTCAATGGCATTCAGCTGGAGGACAGCATTCAGGCCGCCAGTGAGCTGGGGATTCGCTTTCATGCCGGCCGCGGGGCCATCAGCCTGGGCCAGAGTCGTGGCGGGTTGCCGCCGGATGTGCTGGTCGAGGCCGATGAGCAGGCGATTCTTGATGATATGCAGCGGGTCATCGAGCGTTACAACGACCCAGCCTTTGACGCCATGGTGCGGGTGGTGGTGGCGCCATCCTCACCATTTACCGTAACCCGCGAGCTGATGCTCGAAACTGGTCGGCTGGCGCGGGCTTATGGGGTCGGGATGCACACCCACACCGCCGAGAACTGGAAGGATGTTGAGTTCTGCCAGAGCGTCTATGGCATGACCCCGGCACAGTATGTCGAGGAGGTCGACTGGCTGGGCGAGAATGCCTGGCATGCGCACTGCGTCAAGCTCGACGACCCGGGCATCGCCCTGTTTGCCCGGACCGGCACCGGGGTTGCCCACTGTCCGTGTTCGAACATGCGCCTGGCCTCGGGGCTGGCACCGGTGCGCAAGATGCGTGACTCTGGCGTCAAGGTTGGGCTGGGCGTGGATGGCAGTGCTTCGAATGACAGCAACCATCTGCTCAATGAGGCGCGTCAGGCCATGCTCAGTGCTCGGGTGCGGGATGAAAACCCGGCGGCCATGAGTGCCCGTGAAGCGCTGGAGCTGGCCACCCGGGGTGGTGCCGAGGTGCTGGGCCGGGCGGCGGCGCTGGGGCGGATTCAGGCCGGCTACTGCGCCGACATCATCAGCTTCCGTTGCGACGACATCAGCCTGGCTGGAGCCCAGGTCGATCCGTTGGCAGCGCTGGTGTTCTGCACCCCACCCCGGGTTTGCCACAGTATCATCAATGGCCGGCAGGTGATTGCCGACGGGCAGTTGCTGAGTGCCGAGCTACCGCTGTTGGTCGAACAGCACAACCGCCTGGCGACAGAACTGCTCGGGACTTGACGCCAATCGCCCGGTTACTGCTGCGCCCAGCTCAACGCGGCATCATCCGCACCCCGCTCAGCTCGCCCAGTGGTTGCGGTGGACCGAGGTGATAGCCCTGGGCGTAGTCGACGCCCAGTTCATGCAGGTGTTCGAGGATGTTCTGGTTTTCGACGAACTCGGCGACCGTGCGCAGTCCCATTTCATGGCCGATGGTGTTGATCGAGGCGACCATGGCCCGGGCAATCGGGTCGCTGGCGATATCGCGGACGAACACGCCGTCGATCTTCAGGTAATCCACCGGCAGGGTCTTGAGGTAGGCGAACGAGGACAGCCCAGAGCCAAAGTCATCCAGGGCGAACTCGCAGCCGATGGCCTTGAGCTGCTGCATGAAGATCAGGGCCCGGCTGAGGTTGGCGATGGCGCTGGTTTCGGTGATCTCGAAACAGATACAGGCAGTTGGTACCCGGTGGCGCTCAAGGGTGCCGAGTACGAAGTCGAGGAAGCTTTCCTCGCTGATCGAGGCCGCTGACAGGTTGATCGAGTAATTGCCCGGTTGTTCGGGATGGCGCCGACAATAGTCGCCGACCCAGGCCAGGAAGTTGCTGACCACCCAACGGTCGATGGCCACTGCCAGGTCGTAACGTTCGGCTGCGGGCATGAATGCACCCGGTGGGATGATGCGCCCGTCTTCGCCGAGCATGCGCACCAGTACTTCATAGCTGGGACCGCGACTGGCATGTTGCAGTGCGATGATCGGCTGGACGAACAGGCGCAGTTGATCATTGTCCAGCGCCTGCCGAATCCGGTTGACCCAGAGCATTTCGCCGCGCCGTTCAAGCAGTTGCTGGTCATCGGCCTGATAAATGTGGATGCGGTTACGCCCGGCGTCCTTGGCGGCATAGCAGGCGCTGTCGGCGGCACTGAGCAGGCTGCCCAGCGAGTCGGCCGCGGCATCGAGCTGCACCAGGCCGATGCTGACGCCGATGGCGAAGCTCTTGCCTTCCCAGCTGAAGCGGAAGTCTTCGACCAGTGCACGAATGCTGTCGGCCACCGGCAGCGCTTCTTCCAGCGGGCAGCCGAGCAGCAGCAGGCCGAACTCATCGCCGCCCAGCCGAGCCAGCACATCGCTGGCGCGGATCCGGCTCTGGAACAGTTTGGCCAGTTGCCGCAGCAGTTCGTCACCGGCGGCATGGCCACAGGTGTCATTGACCACCTTGAACTGGTCCAGATCCATGTAGCACAACACCTGTTCGCCGCGCTCTTTGCCGGGTTGGTGCAGGACCATGGCCAGCCGGCGCTCGAACTCGGCGCGATTGGCCAGCCCGGTAAGCTGGTCGTGGGCGGCCTGGTAGGACAGTTCGCGGGCCAGCCGACGGGTCACGGTGACATCGCGGAAGGTCAGCACCGCGCCGATGATCCGGCCTTCGGCGTCGCGGATCGGCGCAACTGCATCCTGTACGGGCACCTCACTGCCGTCGGCCCGGCGCAGCAAGGCTGCGCTGCCTTCGGGGCGTTGTGGCGGGTTACTAAGGCGTCGCAGCAGCGTGGTTACCGGATTGCTCAAGCGCTCACCGCTGAGCTCGTCGTAAAGCCGGTAGACCTCTTCCAGATGCTGGCCGGTGGCGGTGGCCTCGGGCCAGCCGGTCAATTGCTCGGCGACCGGGTTGAGATAGCGGATCCGCCCGTCCGGGCCGGTACTGATCACGCCGTCACCGATTGAGGCCAGGGTCACCTGGGCCAGCATCTTTTCGTGGAACAGTTGCTGCTCGATCCGCCGGCGTTCGGTGATATCACGGATAGTGCAGGTGAACAGCCCTGCCTCCAGCGAGCCGCGACTGACGGTCAGCTCGGCGACGAACTGCTCATGTTCCTGGCGGCACAGCAACACCTCCTGCTTCAGTTCATCACCCTGCTCCGGCATTTCCAGACCACGCCAGTCGCGCTCCGCCACCAACTGGTCGAGCGGCCGGCCGATCAGCCGTTCGGCCGGCAAGCCGAATAGTCGCTCGGCGCCGGGGTTGCAACTGGCCAGAATGCCATCGGCGTTGCAGGTGACAATGCCGTCGCGGATATCGCGGACGATCGCCTGGGTCTTGCCCACCGCCTCGCGCAGGGCGCGGATTACCTTGTTGTACTGGCTGGCGATCTGACCGACCTCGGTAAAGGGCTCGACTGGGACCTCGTGACTGAAGTGGCCGTCACGCTGATGGGTGGCCATGGCCTCGAGCAGTTCCACCAGTTCGGTCCGGGCGCCATGTTCGGAGACGTTGAGGCCCACGGCTTCGGCGCTGGCGTCAACCCGCAGCGGTAGCAGCCGATTGATCAGACGCAACAGCAGCCAGGTCAGGCCGAAGGCCCAGAGCGCGGCAACCAGTACCCCTTCGAGCTGGACACCGAACTGTTGCCAGCGATTCAGACCGGTACCCAGTCGCTCAGGGTCGGCCAGCAGTGCTACCGCCAGCGTGCCCCAGATGCCACTGGCCAGATGCACAGGGACCGCGCCGACCGCATCGTCGATACGCCAGCGTTGCAGCAGCCGGTCAGCCAGATACATCACCAGACTGCCAATCAGGCCAATCAGCACGGCGGTTGCCGCGCTCACTGCATGGGCGCTGGCGGTGATAGCCACCATGCCGGCGATCAGGCCGTTGAGCGGGTATACCGGGTCGATCAGCCGCCAGCGCAGCCAGGACATCAGCATGCCGCCGAAGATTCCAGCCACTGCCGCCAGCACAGTGTTGGCGATGATCCCCGGCACCCGGCCGTCGAAACTCAGGGTGCTGCCGCCGTTGAAGCCAAACCAGCCAAACAGCAACAGCAGGGCGCCGAGCATGGCCATTGGCAGGTTCGAGCCGGGCAGACTGCGGCCCTGACGGGGTTGGTCGAAGCGACCCTGGCGTGGACCCAGCACCAGAATCACCGCCAGCGCCACCCAGCCGCCAATACCGTGGACCACGGTGGCTCCGGCGAAGTCGACAAAGCCATTGGCGGCCAGCCAGCCTTCACCCTGGCTGAAACCGCCAGCCCAGGCCCAGTGGCCGTAAAAGGGGTAGATCAGTCCGGCGGCCACCAGCGTTACCAGCAGGTAGCCGCTAAAGCGCATGCGCTCGGCTGCGGCGCCGGAGACGATGGTCGCGGCGGTGGTGCAAAACATGGCCTGGAACAGGAAGAAGGCCGCCTGCCAGGTGTCTTCGAACGACAGCAGGGCGAAGCCATCACCAAACCAGCCGCCCTGGCTGGCGCCGAACATCAGGCTGAAGCCGTATAGCCAGTAGACCAGGACCGCGACGCTGAGGTCGGCCATGTTCTTGACCGCGACATTGATGGCGTTCTTGCTGCGGGTCAGGCCCGACTCCAGACACAGAAAGCCCAACTGCATGTTGAACACCAGACCGGCACAAAGCACGACCCAGAGTACATCGATCATGGCAACTGGCATGAGGACTCCTGCGATTGTGGCACTTTGATGGCGCTTGCTTCAGTGCAGGCGCTCCAAAACCGTGCGGCCGAAACCCGTCAGAGCAGGTTTCGACTCAACACAGTGCAGGCAATGCAGGTTCTGTTCCAGAGGCGGCGCCGGCTTGGCCCGGCGCCGGGAGAGGGGTCAGTCGGCGATGTGCACCAACTGCTTGCCGAAGTTCTTGCCCTTGAGCATGCCCTTGAACGCTTCGACCGCGTTGTCCAGACCTTCGGCGATGGTTTCGCTGTACTTCAACTGGCCGCTGGCGACCTGGCCGGCCAGCAGGGCGGTGATTTCCTGATGCTGGTCCTGCCACTCAGTGACCAGGAAGAAGCGGTGCTCGGGCTTGGGGTCGAGCTTGCCGAAGATGTGGAACGGGGTTTCAACCTGGCTCTGGTCGGCGACGTTGTAGGCTGACACGTAGCCGCACACCGGTACCCGGGCGCCGGGGTTGAGCAGCTTGGCCACGGCCTTGGCGACGTCACCGCCGACGTTTTCGAAGTAGACATCGATGCCGTTCGGGCAGGCGGCGGCCAGATCGGCCTCGAGGTTGCCGGCCTTGTAGTCGACGCAGGCGTCGAAGCCCAGCTCGTTGACCACATAGTTGCACTTGTCCGGGCCACCGGCCACGCCCACCACCCGGCAGCCGAGCTGCTTGGCGGTTTGGCCGACCACGGTGCCGACCGGGCCGGAGGCGGCGGAAACCACCACGGTTTCACCGGCCTTGGGCTTGCCGACGTACATCAGCCCGCAGTAGCCGGTACGACCGGGCATGCCGGCTACGCCCAGGTAGGTCTGCAGCGGGGCGCCCTGTTCCTTGATCTTGTAGACCATGGCGGCGTCGCCGGGGATGATGCAGTACTCTTGCCAGCCGGAGTAGACGGTGACCAGATCACCGACCTGATAGTTGTCAGAGTTGGACTCGATCACCCGGCCGATGCTTTCGCCGACGATCACTTCGCCGATACCGATCGGGTCCATATAACCCTTGCTGTCATTCATCCGGGGGCGCATGTAGGGGTCGAGTGACAGCCACAGGGTCTTGATCAGGACTTCGCCGTCCTTGAGTTCACGTACCGGGGCTTCGACCAGCGACAGGTCGCCGTCCTGGATTTCGCCCTGTGGGCGGCGGCTGAGGACGACCTTGCGATTGACGTAGGCGGACATCGGCAATTCTCCGAGTAATCTGTTGTTCTGGATGGCCGGGCGCAACACCCGGTATGAGCCCGATGTTAAACCAGCCGGGCTGCGGCACCATGACCATTCACCGGAGTGATTGTTGGTCAGTCATCGGCCCGAAACCGTGACCGTTGGTCAGTGGCTCCAGTCTTCTGCCAGGTGCTGGTCCTTGAGCTTGACGTAGTTGTTGGCCGAATAGCTGAAGAAGCTGCGCTCGCGTTCACTGATCGGCCGCACTTCCCGGGCCGGGCTACCCATGTAAAGGTAGCCGCTTTTCAGGGTCTTGCCGGCCGGCACCAGGCTGCCGGCCCCTAGTACCACCTCGTCCTCGATCACCGCCCCGTCCATGACGATACTGCCCATGCCGATCAGCACCCGGTTGCCCACCGTGCAGCCATGCAGCAACACCTTGTGGCCGATGGTCACGTCCTCGCCGATGATCAGCGGGTAACCATCGGGGTTGAACGGCCCGGCATGGGTGATGTGCAGTACGCTGCCGTCCTGCACGCTGGTACGAGCGCCGATGCGGATGCGGTGCATGTCGCCACGGATCACGGTAGCCGGCCAGACTGAGCAGTCATCACCCAGTTCGACATCGCCCAGGACCACTGCCGAGGGATCAATGAACACCCGCTCACCCAGTTTCGGTTGCCAGTCTCGGAATTTGCGCAGCTTCATCGGCCCACCCTTGAATTTCGCGGCTATCGCCATCATTGATATCTTCTACTGCATTCAACGATGCCAAGCCCTTTGCGGTTCTTTAATATGGGGCATTGTAAGCCATCCCTCGATTCAGGATACCCGTCATGTCCAACCCGCTGCTGCAATCCTATGACCTGCCGCCCTTCGCCGCGATTCGCGCCGAGCACGTCAAACCAGCGGTCGAGCAGATTCTTGCCGACAACCGCGCCGCGCTGGAAGCCTTGCTGAGCAACCCGCCGGCGCAGTGGAGCTGGAGCAATCTGGTTGAGCCGCTGGACGAGATGGGCGAGCGATTGTCGCGGGCCTGGTCACCGGTCAGCCACCTCAATGCGGTGATGAACAGCCCCGAGCTGCGCGACGCCTATAACGCCTGTCTGCCGTTGTTGAGCCAGTACTACACCGAGCTGGGGCAGAACCAGCGGCTTTATGACGCCTACCGGCAACTGGCCGAAGGCCCGGCGTTCGCCACCCTGGATCAGGCTCAGCGGACCATCGTCGAGCATGCGCTGCGCGATTTCCGCCTGTCTGGTATCGCCCTGCCAGCCGAGCAGCAGCAGCGCTATGGCGAGTTGCAGATGCGCCTGTCGGAGCTGCACAGCCGGTTTTCCAACCAATTGATGGACGCCACCCAGGCCTGGACGAAGCAGCTTGATGACGAGGCCGCGCTCGATGGCCTGCCGGAGTCAGCCATCGCCCAAGCCCGAGAGGCGGCCCAGGCTCGCGAGCTGGATGGCTGGCTGATTACCCTGGAGTTCCCCAGTTACTACGCGGTGATGACCTATGCCCATGACCGGGCGTTGCGCCAGGAGCTGTATACCGCCTATTGCACTCGGGCCTCGGATCAGGGGCCGAATGCCGGTCAGCATGACAACGGCCCGCTGATCAGCGAAATTCTGCAACTGCGCCAGGAACTGGCGGCGCTGCTGGGCTTTGCCAACTACGCCGAACTGTCGCTGGCGACCAAGATGGCCGAAACCCCGGATCAGGTGTTGCAGTTCCTGCGCGATCTGGGTCAGCGCAGTCGCCCACACGCCGAGCAGGATCTGAGCGAATTGCGGGCCTTCGCCGCCGAGCGTGGCTGCACTGACCTGCAGGCCTGGGATGTCGGCTATTACGCCGAACAGTTGCGCCAGCATCGCTATGCGATTTCTCAGGAGCAACTGCGCCCCTATTTCCCGGTCGACACCGTGATCAATGGCATGTTCGCCATTGTCCAACGCCTGTACGGCATTGAGCTGCGGGAAGTTGGCGAGTTTGAACGCTGGCACAAGGATGCCAGGCTGTTCGAGGTGCTGGAGAACGGCCAGCGCATTGGGCGCTTTTTCCTCGACTTGTATGCCCGCAGCAACAAGCGCGGTGGTGCCTGGATGGACGGCTGCCGTGATCGCCGCCGGCTGTCTGCCGGTGAGCTGCAGCAGCCGATCGCCTATCTGGTGTGCAACTTCACTCCGGCCAGCGGCGGTAAGCCGGCCCTGCTGACCCACGACGAGGTCACCACCCTGTTCCACGAGTTTGGCCACGGTCTGCACCATCTGCTGACCCGGGTCGACTATCCGGCGGCTTCCGGCATCAACGGCGTGGCCTGGGATGCGGTCGAGCTGCCCAGTCAGTTCATGGAAAACTGGTGCTGGGAGCCGGACGGCCTGGCGCTGATCTCCGGCCACTACCAGAGCGCTGAGCGGCTGCCGCAGGATCTGCTCGACAAGATGCTGGCGGCCAAGAACTTCCAGTCCGGTCTGGGCATGCTGCGCCAGGTCGAGTTCTCGCTGTTCGACTTCGAGCTGCACGTCGGGCGCCATCCGGACCAGAGCGCCCAGCAGGTGCTGGACGCGGTGCGGGCCGAGGTATCGGTATTCCCGCCGCCGGCTTTCAACCGCTTCCAGAACGGCTTCAGCCATATCTTTGCTGGTGGCTACGCGGCCGGATACTACAGCTACAAGTGGGCCGAGGTGCTGTCGGCCGATGCCTTCTCGCGCTTCGAGGAGGAAGGAGTGCTAAATCCGCAGACTGGCCGGGCTTTCCGCGACAACATTCTGGCTCAGGGCGGCAGCCGTGAGCCGATGGAGCTGTTCGTGGCGTTCCGAGGTCGTGAGCCGTCGATCGACGCACTGCTGCGCCACAGCGGTCTGCTGGCAGGTCAGGCGGCATGAGCGGGGTGAAAAAGCGCTTCATCGCTGGCGCCGTCTGCCCGGCCTGCAGCCAGATGGATACCATCCGCATGTTCGAGGAAGACGGCGTGCCACATCGCGAATGCGTCAATTGTGGCTATGCCGATACCCTGGATGCGCGCGGCAACTCGGTGCCCAAGGAGCTTGCCACCCGGGTCAACGCGCCCAAGCCGGTTGCAGCCAAGGCCCAGAGCGGCCAGACCGTGCAGTTCTTTCCCAACCCCAGGCTGAAGAAGAAGGACAGCTGAACGCTGGGGCTGGCTTGCCCCAGCTTCCGATTATTCAGGCCATACTCGGCAGACGAATATCCAACCCCAGTTGCTGAGACATGCACGGCCATTCTTCCCAGAGCGCCTGCCGGCGTTCTGGGTCAGTATCCTTGAGCTCCAGCCGGCTCGGCAATAGCCCGCTGACTGCTTCGTCGACGGCGGCATCCAGCTGGTTGGCGAAGGGTTCGCCCAGCAGTTGGTGAACGATCAGGTTGGCCCGGGTGGTGTTCATCGGAATCAGCGGCTCGCCGCCCTCGGCCACGTACAGGTCGTTGACTTCCTCAACCAGTCGGTGAGCCAGATAAGCTTCATCCAGCAGCGCCAGCAAACCCTGGTGCTCCTCCGGCAATTGCGGGGGTTGGAGGAAAAAGGCTTCGGCAACCTTGAGCACCGGGATCAGGGCCGGGCGCAGCCCGGTGGCATCGGCCACGCTCTGGGCCGCCTCGAGAATGTCCGGTACCTGGCAGATATAGGCCTCGACAAAACCCTGGAAAGTATCCAGAGCCTGATCCTGGGAGCTGATGGCCGGGTGCAGGGCGGGAATGCGCTGCTCCAGCCAACTGCGCAGGGCGCTGCGCAAGCCGGTCTGCTGCTGAGCCTCGCTGACCCTTTGGCGTAATGCGGCAATATTCATGGGTACTCCAGGGCCGTCAGGCAAGCCGAGCGCCTGATGGCCATCCGATGGTAAATATAGGTGAGCACATGAAGCTAGCAGAGGATCTGAAGGTCGTCAAAGTGACTCAGGGCTGAGCCATAAGAACATTTTGGCATATGGTGCCGAGTGTGTCTGCAACCTCCGTTAACAAAAGACGGCAGGCCGAGCTCTTGACGTGCTGTGAAAAAACCCTGGCAGCAACATTGCCAAGCCTCCATGCCTGTCTATACTCAAAGCGTCTGGTAGCCTTTGGGGGGTTACGGTCGGAAGGGAGATTGGCCGCTGCACGGCTCCTCCCATTACCCGGCCTTCGGGCGTCCTAGCAGTCTCCGTGTCTGTTAATGGCCATTGTTCCCCACGCGCCAGGAGTGATAACAAAAATAAAGGGGAACCGGGAATGTTGCGACCTGCATATGCCTGGCTGGCCGGGCTGTCCTTGTCTGCGCTCAGTGTTTCAGCGAGTGCCGACTGGGGAATGAACATGACGAGGGGGGTGACCGAGGTCAGCCACTCGATCTTCAATCTGCACATGACCATTTTCTGGATCTGTGTGGTCATCGGCATCATCGTCTTCGGGGTGATGTTCTGGTCGATGCTGATGCATCGCAAGTCCCAGGGCGCAGAACCCGCTCAATTCCACGAGCACGTATCGATTGAAGTGCTGTGGACCGTAATCCCACTGCTGATCCTGATCGGCATGGCGATTCCCGCGACCAAGACCCTGATCGAAATCTACGACACTGAAGATTCCGATATCGACGTACTGATTACCGGTTATCAATGGCGCTGGCAGTACAGCTATCTGGGTGAAGATGTCACCTTCATGAGCAACCTGACCACCAGCCGCGACGAAATCTACAATCGAGTCGACAAGGGTGAACATTACCTGCTGGAAGTCGATGAGCCACTGGTGCTGCCAATCGGCAAGAAAGTCCGCTTCCTGATCACCGCCGCCGACGTCATCCACGCCTGGTGGGTGCCGGCCCTGGCGGTCAAGAAAGATGCCATCCCCGGCTTCATCAACGAGGCCTGGACCCGCATTGACGAGCCCGGAACCTACCGGGGGCAATGCGCTGAACTCTGCGGTCGCGATCATGGCTTCATGCCCATCGTAGTGGTGGCCAAGACCGAAGAAGATTACGCCGCCTGGCTGGCCGAGAAAAAAGAGGCCGCTGCTCTGGAGGCCGAACTACGCGCGAAAGAATGGACCCTGGACGAGCTGATGGAACGCGGTCAGCGGGTCTACAACACCGCATGCGCGGCTTGCCACCAGCCCAATGGTGAAGGTCTGCCGCCGCTGTTCCCGTCACTCAAGGGTACCGACATGGTGCTCAACGACATCCCCGGCCACATCGAGGTCGTGGTCAAGGGTAGCCCCGGCACTGCCATGGCTGCCTTCGGCAACCAGCTCTCGGAAGTCGATATCGCCGCCGTCATCACCTACGAGCGTAACGCGTGGGGCAACAATACCGGCGACGTCGTAACCCCGCTGGATATCCTCGAGTTCAAACAAGGCCAATAGGAGACCTGTCATGAGTGCAGTGATCGATCATCACCACGACGACCATGCGCATGGTCCCGCCAAGGGCCTGATGCGCTGGGTACTGACCACCAACCATAAAGACATCGGCACCATGTACCTGTGGTTCAGCTTCGCCATGTTCCTGCTGGGCGGCTGCATGGCCATGGTCATACGGGCCGAGCTGTTCCAGCCGGGGCTGCAACTGGTGGAGCCGGAGTTCTTCAACCAGATGACCACCATGCACGGCCTGATCATGGTGTTTGGCGCGGTCATGCCGGCCTTTGTCGGGCTGGCCAACTGGATGATCCCGATGATGATCGGGGCCCCGGACATGGCCCTGCCGCGGATGAACAACTTCAGCTTCTGGCTGCTGCCGGCCGCTTTCGGGCTGTTGATCTCGACCCTGTTCATGGCTGGAGGCGGGCCGAACTTCGGCTGGACCTTCTACGCGCCGCTATCGACTACCTATGCGCCGCCGAGCGTGACCTTCTTCATCTTCGCCATTCATATCGCCGGTATCAGTTCGATCATGGGCGCGATCAACATCATCGCCACCATCCTCAACCTGCGCGCGCCAGGCATGACCCTTATGAAGATGCCGCTGTTCGTCTGGACCTGGCTGATCACCGCCTTCCTGCTGATTGCAGTGATGCCGGTGCTGGCCGGGGTGGTGACCATGATGCTGATGGATATCCACTTCGGCACCAGCTTCTTCAATGCCGCTGGCGGTGGCGATCCGGTGATGTTCCAGCACATCTTCTGGTTCTTCGGGCATCCCGAGGTCTACATCATGATCCTGCCGGCGTTCGGTGCGGTCAGTGCGATCATCCCGGCGTTCAGCCGCAAACCGCTGTTCGGCTACACCTCGATGGTCTATGCCACTGCGGCGATTGCGTTCCTGTCGTTCGTGGTCTGGGCCCATCACATGTTTACCGTCGGCATTCCGCTGACCGGTGAGCTGTTCTTCATGTACGCCACCATGCTGATCGCGGTGCCAACCGGGGTGAAGGTGTTCAACTGGGTGACCACCATGTTCCGGGGTTCGCTGAGCTTCGAGGCGCCGATGCTGTTCTCCGTGGCCTTCGTGATTCTGTTCACCATCGGCGGTTTTTCCGGGCTGATGCTGGCGATCGCTCCGGCTGACTTCCAGTATCACGACACCTACTTCGTGGTTGCCCATTTCCACTATGTGCTGGTGCCCGGAGCGATCTTCGGGATTTTCGCCTCGGCCTACTACTGGCTGCCGAAATGGACCGGCCATATGTATGACGAGGTACTGGCCAAGACCCACTTCTGGATGAGCTTCATCGGCATGAACCTGGCGTTCTTCCCGATGCACTTTGTCGGCCTGGCTGGCATGCCCCGGCGGATTCCGGACTATCACATGATGTTCGCCAACTTCAACATGATCTCCTCGGTAGGGGCGTTCATGTTCGGGGTTACCCAGTTGCTGTTCCTGTTCATCGTCATCAAGTGCATCCGTGGCGGCAAGAAAGCTGCGGCCAAGCCCTGGGACGGTGCCGACGGGCTGGAGTGGACGGTGCCGTCACCGGCGCCCTATCACACCTTCAGCACCCCGCCGGAAGTCAAATAACGCGGAGGTTGTCATGAACGAAGAAGGCCTGAGTACCAAACGTCTGGTCGGTCGCCTGTTGCTACTGGTGGTCGGCATGTTCGGCTTCGGTTTCCTGCTGGTGCCCATCTACGATGTGATGTGCGAGGCCTTTGGCATCAATGGCAAGACCAGCAACAGCGCTTTTCAGGGCAGCGTGCAGGGCGTGGACGAGGAGCGTAATGTGCGGGTCCAGTTCATTTCCAGCAACGCCGAGGGCATGATCTGGTCGTTCGGCCCGGAGGCGGCTGAGATCGTCCTGCACCCGGGCGAGGCCCACACCATGAACTTCATCGCCCACAATCCGACCGACCGGCCGATGGTGGCCCAGGCGATACCCAGCGTGTCACCGTCCAAGGCCGCCGCCTATTTCCACAAGACCGAGTGTTTCTGCTTTACCCAACAGGTATTGCAGCCGGGTGAACGGGTGGAAATGCCGGTACGTTTTATCGTCGACCCAGGGCTGCCCGGTGATGTCCGGCGTCTGACCCTGGCCTATACCCTGTTTGATGTGACCGAGCGCATGGCCGCCAGCCTTGATCTGGCCGGCCTGCACTGATTGATCTGACTGCCTTACAAGGAGAACAACAGATGGCGAGTCACCAAACCTACTACGTACCGGCGCAGAGCAAATGGCCGATTGTCGGCTCCGTCGGTCTGCTGGTCACCGTGATCGGGGCCGGCACCATGATGAACAGCTCCGGCCAGTCCGGGCACCTGATCTTCTTTACCGGGGCGCTGATCATCGCCTACATGATGTTCGGCTGGTTCAGTCATGTGATCGATGAAAGCCGTCAGGGCCTCTATAGCCCGCAGATGGACCGCTCATTTCGCCTGGGCATGGGCTGGTTCATCTTTTCCGAGGTGATGTTCTTTGCCGCCTTCTTCGGTGCGCTGTTCTATGTTCGCACCCTGGCCGGGCCCTGGCTGGGTGGTGCCGGCGACAAGGTGATGACCGGCGAGCTGCTGTGGCCCAATTTCGAGTTCGCCTGGCCGCTGATGGAAAACCCCGATCCCGGCCGGTTCCAGGGGCCAAGCGAGATCATCAGCCCGTGGCAGCTGCCGCTGCTCAATACCATCATCCTGATCAGCTCCAGTGTCACCGTGACCTTTGCTCACCATGCTCTGCGGGCCAACAAGCGTAAGGCCCTGCAGAACTGGCTGTTGCTGACCGTGGTATTGGGGGTGGTGTTCCTCGGCTTCCAGATCGCCGAATACGTGCACGCCTATCGCGACCTGGGGCTGACCCTGAACTCCGGTATCTACGGCGCCACCTTCTTCATGCTCACCGGTTTTCACGGCGCCCACGTGACCATGGGCGCGCTGATCCTGACGATCATCCTGATCCGGGTCTACAAGGGCCACTTCACCCCGGAGCAGCACTTTGGCTTCGAGGCCGCGGCCTGGTACTGGCACTTTGTGGATGTGGTCTGGGTCGGGCTGTTTATTTTTGTCTACATCTTTTGAAAGCCCCTAGGGAAACACTGATTAATTGCACACAAGTTCAGTAGCCCGGTTGGCGCTGATCTGTTCTGGACTGTCGATGCCCTGGACGGGCATCGTCAAGCCCCCAGGGGTGAGGCAAGCGTTTACGAAGCATGCTTCGTGCGCAGCCGAACGCCGACCGATCTGTGATCGGTTGGCCGGACCCGGAGGGGGTTCACGGCGTGTCCAGAATAGATCAGCGACAATTGGGCCAACACCGAAACTGATTTAATCAGTGTTTCCCTAGAGCCAGGGGGCATGCCAGGCCAACTGTCCTGACCAAAACCCCCAGGCAATCAGCAGCACCACTGCGACCGTCAGCGCAATGCGTACGCTGAGCGCGCTGACCAGCCGGCCGGTATTGGTGGTGTCTCTAACCAGAAAGAACAGGCCGCTGAACAGGCTGGCCACGATGGCCGCCAGCAATACCAGGATGGTCAGTTTCAAGAGCATGAGTGAAGGTCCATGGCGGTGAAGAGTTATTTCAGTATAGACCCAGGTGGAGCCGGCGATGGTCATGAGCGTTAGCGAAGAACAGCCTCGGCAGCACCCCCGCTTTGCGCCGGGCTGGCCACTCTGGCTGTTCACCCTGACCTTTCTGCCGATCCTGATCAGCCTCGGTCTGTGGCAACTCGACCGGGCCGAACAGAAGCGGCAACTCGAGGCGGCCATGAATGCTCAGCGCTTCAGCCCGCCGGTCAGCCTCAGCAGTCAGGACGCCAGCCGCCTGCCGGCCTGGCAGCCGCTGTTGCTGCAGGGCCGGTTCGATGCCCGCCATATCTGGTTGCTGGACAACCGCACCCGTGATGGCCGGGCCGGTGTGGAAGTACTGCAAGCCTTCCATGATCAGCCCAGCAATCTCTGGCTGGTGGTCAACCGTGGCTGGCTGGCTTGGCCTGACCGGCGCCAGTTGCCGATCATCGCTACGCCGACAGAAACCCTCAACCTGTATGCCGAAACCCTCCCGGCTGCCGCCGAGGGTTTCAGCCTGGCGGATGATTCGGCCAGTGCCGGCTGGCCGCGGCTGATTACCCGACTTGATCCGGAGCAGTTTGCCGGCAGCAGCCAACTTCTCTTGCAGCCCTGGCTGGCGCGTCTGACCGACGGCAGCCCGGCGGCTTTCCAACTCGACTGGCCAGGTCTGCCGATGACCGCCAGCAAACACACCGGCTACGCCGTGCAATGGTTCGCCCTGGCCACGGCTTTGCTGGGTTTGTTCATTTGGGCCGGTTTGCGGCCCGAACCCCGGGGGAAACACCATGATGAGTGCGACTGACAACAGCTATAACAACCAGGTCCCACAACGCCGTGGCCAGCTTAAATTGCTGGCGATCATCGCCGTGGTGGTCGGGCCCATGCTGGCCGCCTGGGTCATGGTCAAGCTGGATATCGGCATACCCGACAGCCAGACCAACAGAACGCCGCTGGTGGAACCGGCCATGAGCCTGGGCGACTGGGGTATCGGGTTGGAGCCGGTCGGTTATGGCGCTCCCTGGCGCCTGCTGGTTACGGTCAATGGCGACTGCGACAGCGCCTGTCTGGAACTGGTGCATACCGCCCGGCAGATCCATGTCGCACTGGGTCGCGAGTCCGGCCGGGCTCAGCATGTGCTGGCGCTGAGCGGTGAGCTTGAGCCAACGGTGGCAGCCCGGCTGGATGAGTTTCCGCGTCTGGCCCAGGCCCGGCTGGACGCCGCGGCCTATCAAGACAGCCTGCATCAACAGCCTGAACACTGGCGCCAGGGCGCGCAATTGTGGCTGGTTGACCCACTCGGCACAGTGGTCCTGCATCACGAGCAGGGCGAGCCGGCCAAGCGGCTGCTGGACGACCTTAAGTACCTGATGAAAGTCTCCAAGGTGGGCTGAGCCATGCGTAAACCCGGATATCTGTTTGCCTTGATTGCCCTTGGTTTCGGCTTTGTGGTGGTGATTCTCGGGGCCTATACCCGGCTGGTACATGCCGGCCTCGGCTGCCCGGACTGGCCCGGCTGCTACGGATTTCTCAGCGTACCACGTAGCGACGCAGCCCTGGAGCTGGCCCAGATGCGCTTCCCGGATGACCCGGTCGAGGCCTTCAAGGCCTGGGCGGAAATGATTCACCGTTATGCCGCGGGCATTCTCGGCCTGTTGATCCTCGGGCTGGCGTTGCTGAGCCTGAAGCAGCGCCAGCGTCCCGGCTATCCCGTGGGATTGGCCTGGGGGCTGCTGGTACTGGTGATCTGTCAGGCTGCGTTCGGCATGTGGACCGTGACTCTCAAGCTCTGGCCTCAGGTAGTTACCGCCCACCTGCTCGGCGGTTTCGCCACTCTGAGTCTGTTGCTGCTGCTGGGTTTGCGTCTGCACGGCGGTCTGAACCCGCTGGCTCCCAGTCCGGCCATGGCTCGGCTGCGTAATCTGGCCCGGCTGGTGTTGCTGGTGGTGATCACCCAGATCACCTTGGGCGGCTGGGTCAGCAGCAATTACGCGGCGGTGGCCTGTGTTGATCTGCCGACCTGCCATGGTCAGTGGTGGCCGGACAACATGGACTTTGCCGCCGGCTTCAATGTGTTCCAGGAAATTGGCCCCAACTATCTGGGAGGCATGCTTGATGGTCCGGGGCGTACGGCCATTCACCTGAGCCACCGGATCGGGGCGCTGATTACCACGCTGGTGGTCCTGCTGTTGGCCTGGCGTCTGCTTGGCGCCGGGCTTGGCCGGTTGGCTGGGCTGCTGCTGCTGGCGCTGGCGATTCAGGTCGGGTTGGGCATCACCAATGTGTTGGCGCACCTGCCGCTGGCTGTGGCCGTGGCCCATAACGCCTTCGGCGCGGTGCTGCTACTGGTGCTGGTGAGCATCAACTATCGGGTCCGGGCCCCGGCCCGAGAAGCACTGTTTGACCGTAGCCTGTCGACCGGCACACTGGTCAGTCGTTGAGGGCTGACGCATACTGGCCGGACAAAAACAACAAAGCACAAGACGCCCATACCGGCGTCAGGGGGATGTGGAATGGCAACCTTGATCAAGACCGCCCAGGCCAGCGCCGGCTGGCGCGATTACCTGGAGCTGACCAAGCCCAAGGTCGTGGCACTGATGATCATCACCTCGGCGATCGGCATGCTGCTGGCCACCGACAGCATGGTGCCCTGGCACGTGCTGCTGCTTGGTAATCTGGGCATTGCCCTGTGCGCCGGCTCGGCGGCGGCGATCAATCATGTGGTCGATCGGCGCATTGATATCCACATGGCCCGGACCCAGCGTCGGCCTTTGGCCCAGGGGCGGGTCAATCCCATTCATGCCTTGCTGTTCGCGCTGGCGCTGGGCGTGGCCGGCATGGCCATTCTGCTGCACTGGATCAATCCGTTGACCGCCTGGCTGACCCTTGGCTCACTGCTTGGCTATGCGGTGATCTACACCTCGTTTCTCAAGCGTGCTACCCCGCAGAATATTGTCATCGGCGGTCTGGCAGGGGCCGCGCCGCCGCTGCTCGGCTGGACGGCGGTGACCGGGCAGGTCGATGCCCAGGGGCTGCTGCTGGTGCTGATCATCTTTGCCTGGACTCCACCGCACTTCTGGGCGCTGGCCATTCACCGCAAGGCCGAGTACGCCAAGGTCGATATCCCGATGTTGCCGGTGACCCATGGCGAGCGCTATACCAAGCTGCATATCCTGCTGTATACCTTTATCCTGTTGGCGGTCAGCCTGCTGCCCTATGTCATTCACATGAGCGGGGTGCTGTATCTGGCCGCCGCCCTGGTGCTGGGCCTGCGCTTCATCGACTGGGCCTGGGCGCTGTGGCGTGACAGTCGCCCGCACGCGGCGATCAAGACCTTCAAATTTTCTCTGTGGTACCTGCTGTGGCTGTTTGTGGCCCTGCTGGTCGATCATTACGCGGGAGTGGCCGGATGGCTTTGAGTGGTGTGCAAAAAACCGTACTGGTGACCCTGGCTGCGGTGGCTCTGGTCATCGGCGCCACAGTCAACAAAGTGCTGCGACCTGCGCCGCTGGACAAGGCCCAGCTGTCGCAGGCCGGGATCTTCCTGTTCGATGCGCCGCGGCCGATACCTGAGATCCAGATGACCTCGGCCAAGGGTGAAAACTGGGGCAAGGCTGACCTGCAGGGGCAGTGGAATTTGCTGTTTTTTGGCTACACCTTCTGCCCGGATATCTGTCCGACCACCATGGCCGAGCTGCGTCAGGTCAGCAGCGGCCTGCCCGAGGATAGCCGCGACCAGCTGCAGGTGACCATGGTCAGTGTCGATCCCCAGCGTGACACTCCCGAGCAGATGAACAGTTATCTGAGCTTCTTCAATGCCGGATTCAATGGCGCCACTGGCCAGCCGAGCGAGCTGGCCAAGCTGGCCCAGGCGTTGTCGATTGCCTATATCGAGCCGGACACCAGCGAGGACAACTATCTGGTCGATCACAGCGGTCAGGTGGTTATCGTCGACCCCCAGGGTCGTTATGCCGGCTTTATCCGCCCGCCGCTCAAGCCGACTGAGCTGAGCCGGTGGCTGCCGCAAATCATGGCTGGTCAGTGAGCAACTGAGAATACCTGCGCTTATCTTTCTCATCAGCGCTTAGATAGGCGTAACATGCTGTATTAATTGGTGTTTTTATTGGTTGATGCTGGCTGCGAGGCCTTGGTTCAGGCACAATCAGCGGATATTCATCGAGCCTGAATCGAGGTGGCGTCATGCAAGGACATCCAGAGGTCGTCAACTACCTGAAGGAACTGTTGCGCGGGGAGCTGAGTGCTCGGGACCAGTACTTTCTGCATTCGCGACTGTATGAGGACATGGGCTACAGCAAGCTGTACGAGCGCATCAATCATGAGATGGAGGAAGAGACCCAGCACGCTGATGCGCTGCTTAAGCGGATCCTGTTCCTGGGTGGACGCCCGGATATGACACCCACACCGATCCAGCCGGGGTTCACCGTGCCTGACATGCTGGCCGCCGACCTGAAGCTGGAGTATGAAGTGCGTGAGGCGCTGGCCAAGGGCATCGCCCTGTGCGAAACCCATGGTGACTATCAAAGCCGGGAAATTCTGCTCCTGCAACTCAAGGATACCGAGGAAGATCATGCTTACTGGCTGGAGAAGCAGCTCGGTCTGATCAAGATGGTGGGTCTGGAAAACTACCTGCAGTCGCAGATCTGAGCGCGGCGGGCCCTAGGCCCGTCGCGGCACACTCAAGGCCAACATAAACATCCCCGCCGCGCAGACCACGATCGAGGGGCCGGCCGGGGTGTCCAGATGCCAGGACAGCGCCAGCCCGCCCAGCACTGCCAGGCAGCCAAGGACGCTGGCACCGAAGGCCATCTGCTCGGGGGTACGGGCATGACGCTGGGCTGCCGCCGGAGGAATGATCAGCAACGAGGTGATCAGCAGTACCCCGACAATCTTCATCGCCACAGCAATGACAATCGCGATCAACAGCATCAGTGCCAGGCGGATCGCGGTGACTGGCAGGCCTTCGACCTGAGCCAGTTCTTCATGCACGGTGACCGACAGCAGCCGCCGCCACAGCACCGTCATCAGCGCCATCACCACCAGCAGACCACCGAGCATCCAGTGCAGGTCGTCGCTGCTGATCGCCAGCAGATCGCCGAACAGGTAGGCCATCAGATCAACCCGTACATTGTCGGTCAGGGCCAGCACCACCAGACCCAGCGACAGGGTGCTGTGCGCCAGAATCCCCAGCAGGGTGTCGCTGGCCAGCCACTGCTTGTGCTGCAAGGCCACCAGCAACACTGCCAGCAGCACGCAGCCGGCGGTCACCGCCAGGGTCAGGTTGATATCCAGCAGCATGCCCAGCGCGATGCCGAGCAGGGCTGAATGCGACAGGGTATCGCCGAAGTAGGCCATACGTCGCCAGACCACGAATGAGCCAAGCGGTCCGGCCACCAGCGCCAGCCCCAGGCCAGCGAGCAGGGCATAAAGAAGAAACTCAGGCATGTTTGCAGTGCGGTCCGTGCTGGTGGGTCTGGTCGCCTGGCACCACTTCACCGTGCAGGTCGTGGGCGTGGTCGTGATGGTGGTTGTAGACGGCCAGGGCGCTGGCCTGATCGCCGAACAGGGCGACGAAGGCCGGGTCCAGGCTGACCTGCTCCGGGTGGCCAGAACAACAGACGTGACGGTTCAGGCAGACCACGGTATTGGTGGTGGCCATGACCAGATGCAGGTCGTGGGAAACCATCAATACACCGCAGCCGTAGCGGTCTCGTAGTCGGGTGATCAACTGGTAAAGCTCGATCTGGCCATTGACGTCAACGCCCTGCACCGGCTCGTCGAGCACCAGCAGGTCGGGGCTGCGCAGCAGGGCCCGGGCCAGCAGGATGCGTTGCAACTCACCGCCGGAGACCTGTTGCAGCGGCCGACTCAGCAGATGTGCGGCGCCAACATCTTCCAGCGCGGCCTGGACCTGGGGTTTCTTGGCGCCGGGCACCAGCAGCAGAAAGCGCTGTACGGTCAACGGTAGAGTGGCATCGACATGCAGTTTCTGCGGCATATAACCGATCCGCAGGCGCGGCTGACGCCAGACCTGGCCGCCGTCAGCCTTGAGCAGACCCAGGACGATGCGCACCAGGCTGGTCTTGCCGGCACCGTTGGGGCCGATCAGAGTGACAATCTCGCCGCGCCTGACGCTTAGCGCCACCCGTTCCAGTACCTGGTTGCCGTGGCGGCGCAGGCTGACCTCGCTGAGGCTCAGCAACTCGTCGCTCATGCGTGCTCCCGGCAGCGTTTGCACAGCCCGGTGATCTCGACTGTTTCGCTCTCGACCTCAAAGCCCAGTTGCGCTGCGCTGTCGGCAATCGCTTGGTGAATTGGTGACTGGTCCAGTTCGACGGCCACATGGCACTGGCGACAGATCAGAAACTGGCCTTGATGCCGGTGTTCCGGGCTGGAGCAGCCGATAAAGGCGTTGAGCGAAGCGATCCGGTGCACCAGCCCCTGTTCGAGCAGGAAGTCCAGCGCCCGATAGACGGTCGGCGGGGCCGCCCGGCGGCCGTCTTCACGGGCCAGGGTTTCCAGAATATCGTAGGCTCCCAGCGGCTTGTGGCTTTGCCAAACCAGTTCCAGTACCCGTTTGCGCAGCGCGGTCAGGCGCACGCCCTCACGCTGACACAAGTGCTCGGCCGAGGACAGTGCCTGATGCACGCACTGACTGTGGTCGTGCGGGTGGTGAGGATTGGGGGATATGCTGGGATCGGTCATCATGGCCACCTGTGAGAGGGTCGGGGTGCGCAAACCGCAGTAACAGGCACCGGCAGACCCTGAGAGCATTCGCTGTTATCATATAACAATCCAGTTCTTCGAGGTATGACCATGCTGTGGCGTTTCTTGCTTATCCTGCTGTGCGGGATGGGCTTGTCGTTGTCTGCGTTGGCGGACACCCCCAAGGTGCTCACCACTATCAAGCCTTTGCAATTGATTGCTGCTGCCGTTCTCGATGGAATTGACCAGCCGGCGGTATTGCTGCCGGCCGGCGCCTCGCCGCATAACTATGCGTTGCGGCCTTCTGACCGTCGGGCACTGCAACAGGCCGAGCGGATCTATTGGGTCGGCCCGGAGCTGGAATTGTTTCTTGAACGACTGCTTAAGGACCAGCCGCGTGCTCGTGCCGCCATCCAGCAGGCTCCGGCACTGACGCTGCGTACGTTGGGGCCGGCGCTGAACTTTCAGCATGCCGAGCACGCCCATGACCACAATCATCATGAAGGCATGGTCGATGCTCATATCTGGCTGGCACCGGCCAATGCCCAGGCCATTGCTCGCTGGATGGCTGCTGATCTGGTCACTTTGTATCCCGGACAGCAGGCGCGCTTGCAAGCCAACCTGGCTACTTTCGAGCAGCGTCTGGAGGTGCTGAACCAGGACTTGGCCTTGCGTCTGGCGCCCTTGCAGGGCAAGCCTTACTTCGTGTTCCACGATGCCTATGGCTATTTCGAGGATGCCTATGACCTGCGCGCTGAAGGAGTATTCAGCCTGTCGCATGAAGTTCAGCCAGGGGCCCGGCATGTCAATCTGTTGCGTCAGCGTTTGAGCAGCGTCGGCCCTAGCTGTGTGTTTCGCGAGCCGCAGTTCCCACCGCGGCTGATCGACAGCCTGAGTGAAGGATTGAACGTATTCAGTGGTGAGCTGGACCCGTTGGGCAGCGAGGTCGCCGTCACGGCCCAGGGTTACGAGGTTTTGTTGCGTGAACTGGGTGACAACCTGGCGACCTGCCTGGAGCGTCTCTGAGCAGACGCACTGCTCCTCCTATTCGTCAACAACCACGTCAAAACCACCATAGATCAGGCGCTTGCCATCAAACGGCATCGGATTGTTGTCCGGGTGCAGGCGCGGATCGGCCATCACCTTGGGCATGGCTGCGTCGCGTACCGCCCGGTTCGGCCATAGCAGCCAGGAGAACACCACGGTTTCATCTGGCTGACACTTGACTGCCATGGGGAACGAGGTCAGCTCGCCCTGTGGTACGTCATCGCCCCAGCATTCGACCATTTTCAGCGCCCCGTACTCCTTGAACACCGCGCCGGCTTCGCGGGCGTGTTCGATATAGCGTTGCTTGTTGGCGGTCGGCACCGCCAATACAAAACCATCGACGTAACTCATGGCAACCTCCGGTTTCAGTCTTTGGGTGGCAGTTCGCGTACCGGGCGCACTTCGATGCTGCCAAAGCGCGCTGGCGGGATGCGACTGGCCAGTTGCAGGGCCTCGTCGAGATCGCGGGCCTCCAGCAGGTAGAACCCCGCCAGTTGCTCTTTGGTCTCGGCAAAGGGGCCATCGGATATCAGTACCTGGTCATCGCGGCGGCGCACGGTGGTCGCCGTGTCTACGGATTGCAGGGCCTGGCCAGCGAGATAGTGGCCCTGCTCGCTCAGTCGCTCGACTCCGGCGATGCACTCCTGATTCAGGTCGTGCCATTGCTGCTCGGTCATGGCTTCGATGATGCTCTCCTGGTAGTACACCAGCGCGACGTATTTCATGTTGGCTCTCCTTCGCGGGACAGTGGGCAGGGGCCCACTTCACAGTTGATCATCCAGTGCACGCCGAACCGGTCAGTGAGCATGCCGAACCGGTAAGCCCAGAAGGTCTGCTCGAACGGCATGATCACCTGGCCACCCTCGAGCAGGCGGGTGAAAGCTGTTTCGGCCTGCACCGGGTCCTGGTATTCGAGCTGCACCTGTATGCCGAGCGGTGCGACATACTGGTCCGCCGGCATGTCGGCACCCATTAGTCGCCGCCCGCGAATGTTCAGCGAAGCATGGATGATCTTGTCATGCAGGCAGGCTGGCACCTGCTCGGCGGCGGGTGTCTGCGCGTAGCTGAGCAGGGCTTCCAGTTCGCCACCGGTGACTTCGGCGTAGAACTGCATGGCCTCGCGGCAGGTTCCGGGAAAGCTCAAGTGGACATTCAGGCCCGTCGGCAGGCGTGCCTGTTGCTGGTGTTTGGCGAGGCCATGACCAGGCTCGAAGTCCGAGAGCTCAAAGTAGCGGCGTAGCTCCAGAGTGACGTTGCCGTCATTGTCTTCAACCGGCCACTGCCGGGCCCAGTCGATGGCTTGCTCCAGTGAATCCACTTCAAGAATGCTGTAGCCGGCCAGCTGTTCGCCGGGGCTGGTGAACGGCCCAGATATCACCTCCACCTGGCCGTCGCGCATCTGGATACGGCAGCCCTCGCTGGTCGGCCGCAGACCGTTGCCGCTGACGAACACCCCGGCCTTGGTCATGCGTTCGTTGTAGTCGGCCATGGCGCCAAGAATCTCTTGCGATGGCAACTCGCCCTGCTCGGTGCGGATATCGGCCTTTCTCATCAACATAAATTTCATCGGGCAACGCTCCTTGTGATGTGGATACTTCCTTGGTCGTACCAGCAGCACGACAATCGACATTGATCATCAATTTTTTATTCGCGCCCGCTGTAACAGGTGCGCTCTCTAACGGTTGGCTTGAGCGTTACGGGTCAGAGGAATGCACTTTGCGGTCATTGCGAGGGCCGTCAGGCCTGTGGCAATCCAGACGCGGCGTCAGTCACGGCTGCGAGGCGCCGGGCGAGAAAGCGTCGTTCAGGTTCCTGGCTGGTCAGTGCCAGTGCTTTTTTGTAAGCCTCGATGGCCGCCGGCAGATCGTTGGCGCGGCGCAGCAGATCAGCGCGGGCAGCATGGAACAGGTGATAGTTGACGATATTCTTGTGTGCAGTGAGCGCATCAAGCAGCACCAGCCCCGCTTTGGGGCCATCACACATGGCCACGGCCACTGCCCGATTCAGGGCAATCACCGGTGAAGGCTGCTGGCGATACAGGGCCTCGTACAGCCGTGCAATTCGTGCCCAATCGGTCTGCTCGGCCCGGCTGGCCCGGGCATGCTCGGCAGCTATCGAAGCCTGCAGGGTGTAGGGGCCGGCAGGGGTCAAGGCCAGCGCCTGGGTCAGCCAATGCAGACCGGCTTCGATACGCGACCGATCCCAACGCTGACGGTCCTGCTCCTCCAGGGTAATCAGTTCGCCAGCGGTAGTCTGGCGCGCATTGCGCCGCGAGTCCTGCAACAACAGCAGCGCCAGCAGGCCAAATACCTCGCCATGTGGCAGTAACTGCGCCAGTTCCTCGGCCAGCCGGATCGCTTCATCGGCCAGACTGACATCAATCAGTACGCTACCGCTGCTGGCTGAATAGCCTTCATTGAACACCAGATAGATCACTCGCAGCACCCCAGGCAGGCGCTCGGCCAGCTCGCCAGCCTCCGGTACCTGATAAGGAATCTGCGCCGTATGGATCTTGCGTTTGGCTCGCACGATGCGCTGGGCCACGGTGCTGGGCTTATTGAGTAGTGCGCTGGCGACCTGCTCGGTCGTCAGTCCGCACATCTCGCGCAGCGTCAGGGCCAGTTGGGCTTCCAGGGCTAGACTGGGATGACAGCAGGTGAACAGCAGGCGCAGTTGGTCATCGGCGATACTTCGTGGGTCCGGCTCCTGTTCATCGTCTTCGGGCTCAAGCAGCAGATGGGCCCGTTCGCGAGCCAGTTGCCGGTGACGGATCTGATCGATACCCCGTCGCCGTCCGGCGGTGATCAGCCAGGCCGTCGGGTTGTCCGGCACGCCCTGCTCCGGCCATTGCTTGAGCGCCGCGGCAAAGGCTTCCTGCAAGGCTTCCTCGGCCAGGGTGAAATCGCCCAGCAGACGGATCAGGGTCGCCAGCACCCGGCGCGCATGCTGGCGATAGAGCTGTTCGATACTTGCCTGGGTGGCGCCCATGGTAGCCGGTCCGCGTCAATCCTGGCTGGCGCCAAACAGCGCGAAGACCTGCGCACCGGTCAGGGTGCGAGTCTGGTTGGCCAGCGCATAGTAGTCAGGTTTGTGATCGATGAAGATCTGTTCGGTCAGTTGAAAGCGCTCATCGTCCTGAAATAGTCCGACTGGCAGCGCATACTCGCCATCGGGCAGCAGGTGATAGAACAGGTGCGTGCCGCAGGCCGGGCAAAAGCCGCGTTCAGCCCAGTCCGACGAGGCATAGCGGGCTGGTGCCAGTGAGCCGCTGAACTCGACCTGTGAGCCACAATGTACGGCCAGGAAAGGACCGCCACCCCAGCGTCTGCACATATTGCAATGACAGACGTTAATCTCGGTACGATCACCGGCGCTGATCTGGATGGCACCGCATAGACAGGAACCTTTCATGACTAACCCTCCTGGTTGAGAGGTTTCACTTTAGTGCAATTGGCCTCGCCTGTCCGGGTGTCTGGTCACGGCAAGATTCGAATCGGCGTACCGTTCGGCACTGCCCGCCAGACTTCCTGCATGGCGACATTGGTCAATGCCACACAGCCATTGGTCCAGTCGCGGCGTTGCAATACGGGGGCAAACCAGCCGAACCCGTTGCGCTGGCCATGCAGCATGATCATGCCGCCGGGGGGTACGCCCTGGGCTGCAGCGCGGGCGCGGTCTTCGGCATTGGGGTAGGACACGTGCAGCGACAGGTGATAGCCGCTGTTGGGATTGCGCCAGTCCAGCACATAGTCACCCTCCGGTGTGCGCCGGTCACCCTCCTGCTGCTTGTGTCCGACCGGGTTGCCGCCCAGCGCTATGGAGTATTCACGGTAGATCTGGCCGCTCCGCAGCAGATAGAGCTTGCGCTCGGTCTTGTTGACCAGGACCGCATCGGCCTGGGGCAGGTCTTCGGCCAGCAGCGCCGGCAGCCGGGTTTCGCCAAGGTAGGCCAGTGGCAGCGCCATGGCTATGGCCAGAAGTACAAGCAGAATGCGTCGAGACACGGACATCGCCCTCCCTGGGCATATGGTCAAGGCGTGAGTTCACGCCGGATGTTCTGACCCATATGCCAAGCTAAAGTGCCAGCGGCAGGCCGATATTCACATTGCGGTGCTGCTCCAGCACCCGTAGAAAATGTCCTGGATCCTTGACCAGCACGCCGCTTTGCCCTGCATGCTGCTCGGCAGCCAGTTGGCGCGAGAGCCAGAATCGTAGTGCTGCCAGGCGCAGTACCGCAGGCCAGCTTTTGGCCTCGAACGGGGTAAACGGACGAATGCCGGCATAGCCGGCCAGCAACGCCTGGGTCCGGGCCGTGTCCAGTTGCTGCTCAGCGCTCAGGCACCAGTCGTTGACAGTGATGGCAACATCGTAGAGGGTCCAGCCGCTGTGGGCGTTGTAAAAGTCGATCAGTCCGCTGAGGTGATGGCCGTCGAACAGGACATTGTCGCGGAACAGGTCGGCGTGCAGGATGGCTCGGGGAAAGCCCGGGTAGTGGACCTGCCATTGCTTGATCTGGGTCAGCAGTTCGGCGACCAGGTGGTGAATCGCGCTATCGCTGATGCGGTCGTGCAATCGGCGACCGGTCTCCAGCATCCAGGCCAGGCCGCGATCACTGATGCGCTCCAGGCTGCTGCTGGCGGTGGCGTTGTGCAGGCGCGCAAGCATTTGGCCAACGGCCTGGCAATGAGCAGGATCGGGCTGTTCGACATGCTTGCCAGCCAGCCGCGGCTGCAACAGCGCCGGGCGCTGATTGAGTCGGTGCAATGCCAGGCCCTGGCGGTCGGTGATCGCATAGGGCACCGGCAAGCCGGCCTGATGCAGGTGCTCCAGCAGTTCGATAAAGAACGGCAGGTCGGCCACCGGGCCGCGTTCGACCAGGGTCAGGACGTATTCCCCCTGCTCGGTAGCGACGAAGAAGTTGCTGTTTTCGCTGCCACCGACGATGCCGCTGAAGTCGACCAGCCGACCCAGGGCAAAGCCGTCAAGAAAGGCTTCCAGCTGTTCCCGGCTGACCGGAGTAAACACCGACATGTCAGACCCTTACCACTCGAAAATCTTCCAGCTGGGAATGCGCATACCGCCGACTTGATCGGCCCGTTGGAAGTTGCCGTCTTCATCTACGGCGACCAGAAAATAGGGTGGGCCGTTTTTGGGGGTTACCTTGATCGCATAGAGGAAGCCGTTGACCCGGTATTCCTCAATGGTCTTGTCGCCCTCCTGGCGGATAGTCACGTCCGGCTCGCCGGTCAGGCCTTCCTGGGCGGCCAATGGCAGGGAAAGACTCAAAGCCAGTATCGCCAGGCCGCGGCCAATCATGCGTGTCATGTTAAGCTGTCCTATCGTTGAATGACTGCCCTCATTCTAGCCCCTTTTCATCATGGAAATGTTGACCTGACGCATGACTGACAATGCCCCCCTGATCCTGGTCGATGGTTCGTCCTATTTGTACCGCGCCTTCCATGCCCTGCCACCGTTGACCACCTCGACCGGTCAGCCGACCGGCGCGGTCAAGGGCGTGCTGAACATGCTCAAAAGTCTGCGCAAGCAGTACCCGAAAAGTCCTTTCGCGGTAGTGTTCGATGCCAAGGGCCCGACCTTTCGTGATGAGCTGTTCGAGCATTACAAGTCGCATCGCCCACCCATGCCCGATGAGCTGCGCAGCCAGGTCGAGCCGCTGCATGCCAGTGTCAGGGCGCTGGGGCTGCCGCTGCTGTGCATCGACGGGGTCGAGGCCGACGACGTGATCGGCACCCTGGCCCGGCAGAGTGCCGCCGCCGGCCGTGAGGTGGTGATTTCCACTGGTGACAAGGACATGGCGCAACTGGTCGATGCACACATCACCCTGGTCAACACCATGACCGGTACCGTGCTGGATATCGACGGTGTGAAGGAAAAGTTCGGCATTGGCCCCGAGTTGATCATCGACTACCTGGCGCTGATGGGCGACAAGGTCGACAACATTCCAGGCGTGCCGGGAGTTGGCGAGAAGACCGCATTGGGGCTTTTGACCGGCATCGGTGGTGGTCTGGACCTGATCTACGCCAACCTCGACAAGGTGCCCGAGCTGCCGATCCGCGGCGCCAAGAAGCTGCCGGAGAAGCTGGAAGAGCACAAGGACATGGCGTATCTGTCCTATCAGCTGGCGACCATCAAGGTTGATGTCGAGTTGGATATCGCCGTCGATGCGCTGATGCCTGGCGAACCTGATCGTGACATGCTGATTGAGCTATACCGCCAGCTCGAGTTCAAGAGTTGGCTGGACGACCTGCTGCGCGAGGCCAAAGCCGCTGGCGAAGAAACCGGCAACAGCATTGAGCCCGGTGAGAGTGTTGAGGCGCGCTATGAAACCATCACCAGCGAAGCGGATCTGCAGCGCTGGCTGGACAAGCTCAGGGCCGCCGAGCTGTTCGCCTTCGATACCGAAACCACCAGCATCCATGCCCAGCAGGCCGAACTGGTCGGCGTGTCGCTGGCGGTCCAGCCGCACGAGGCCGCCTACATTCCGCTGGCGCACAGTTATATGGGCGTGCCCGATCAGCTCGACCGCGCTGCGGTGCTGGCCGCGCTCAAGCCGCTGCTGGAAGATCCGGCCAAGGCCAAGGTCGGCCAGCACGCCAAGTACGACATCAATGTGCTGCGCCGCTACGGCATCGATGTTCAGGGGGTGGCCTTCGATACCATGCTTGAGTCCTATGTGCTGGACTCCACCGCCACCCGTCACGATATGGACAGTCTGGCGCTGAAATACCTCGGCCATAGCACCATCCGCTTCGAGGACATTGCCGGCAAGGGCAGCAAGCAACTGACCTTCGACCAGATCGCTCTGGAACAGGCTGGTCCCTATGCCAGTGAGGACGCTGACATCACTCTGCGTCTGCATCAGACCCTGTGGCAGAAACTCGAGGCCATTCCGTCGCTGGCGCGGGTGCTGCGCGAGATCGAAATGCCGCTGGTACCGGTGCTGGCGCGGATTGAGAACACCGGGGCACTGGTCGACGCCAGGCTGCTCGGGATCCAAAGCCGCGAGCTGGGCGAGAAGATGATCGAGCTGGAGCGCGAAGCCTTCGGTCTGGCTGGCCAGGAGTTCAATCTGGGCTCGCCCAAGCAGCTTGGCGACATTCTGTATGAAAAGCAGGGACTGCCGGTGCTGAGCAAGACCGCCAAAGGCCAGCCCTCGACCGCCGAGGCAGTCCTGGCCGAGCTGGCTGAGCAGGGTTACGAGCTGCCGCAGGTGATCATGCAGTACCGCAGCGTCAGCAAGCTCAAAAGCACCTACACCGACCGCCTGCCGGAGCAGATCAACCCGCGCACCGGGCGCATCCATACCAGCTACCACCAGGCGGTGGCGGCTACCGGGCGGCTGTCATCCAGTGATCCGAACCTGCAGAACATTCCGATTCGCACCGCCGAGGGCCGGCGTATCCGCCAGGCCTTCATTGCCCCGCCCGGCTACAAGCTGGTCGCGGCCGACTACTCGCAGATCGAATTGCGAATCATGGCCCATCTGGCCCAGGACGCCGGCCTGCTGGACGCCTTCCGGCATGACCGCGACGTGCACAAGGCTACCGCTGCCGAGGTGTTTGGCGTGGCCCTGGACGAGGTCAGCAGTGAGCAGCGACGCAAGGCCAAGGCGATCAACTTCGGCCTGATCTACGGCATGAGCGCCTTCGGCCTGGCCAAGCAGATCGACGTCGAGCGCAAACAGGCCCAGGACTACATCGACCGCTACTTTGCGCGCTACCCCGGGGTGCTTAAGTACATGGAAAGCACCCGTGCCCAGGCCAGTGAGCAGGGTTTTGTGGAAACCCTGTTCGGCCGCCGGCTGTACTTGCCGGAGATCCACTCGAAAAATCAGGCGATGCGCAAGGGTGCCGAACGCACCGCGATCAACGCGCCGATGCAGGGCACCGCCGCCGATATCATCAAGCGCGCGATGATTGCGGTTGACGCCTGGCTGAGTGACAGCCAGCTGGATGCACGGATGATCATGCAGGTACACGACGAACTAGTGCTGGAGGTCCGCGAAGATCAGGTCGAGGCACTCAGCGAAGGTCTGCGCCGACACATGGGTGCTGCCGCCGAACTGGATGTGCCGCTGGTGGTTGAAGTGGGTGTGGGTGATAACTGGGATCAGGCGCACTGATTGCGGCGGAGCTGGCCGGCTTGAGCGGTTTATAAGCCGGCCACCACTGATAACTCATTCGTCTAAAAATTTTTTTGAACTTATTCGTGATCACCCCGGTCAGAGATTATGAATGGCCAGTCAAGCCCTTCATGCTCCTTAGATGTGATTTAGTGTTGGCAGAAATACCGGGCGACTCTCCCTTTCCTAGCACAGCCCGGTCGTTAAACCCCGAGCCTTCCCTCCCCATAGAAGCTCGGGGTTTTTTTTGCCTGCCGTTCCTGGGAGGCCCCGCCTCATCCCTCAGCCAACGCCAAGCTTGAGCCCAAGCGCCTGGAGTTCCCGGGCGGGCGGACTACTGTTCCTGGCCCTGGTCTTCGTCGACGGGAAACAGCCAGCTTTCCAATACGGCATAGGCCTCATCCAGACCCTGGCGCTTGGGTGCCGAGAACAGCTGGACGCTGGCGCGGTTGCCAAATTCCTTGCGGATAGTGCTCTGGACCTTGAGTAGGCTGTTCTTGGCTGCACCGAAGGCCAGCTTGTCGGCCTTGCTCAGCAGGATATGGGCTGGTAGCCCGGCCAGGTTGGCCCACTCCAGCATCATCTGGTCAAACTCCGACAGCGGATGACGAATATCCATCACCAGCACCACGCCGGCCAGGCACTGACGCCCGGTCAGGTAGGCATCCAGATGCTGCTGCCAGTGCTCCTTGAGCGCCAGTGGCACCTTGGCGTAGCCGTAGCCGGGCAAATCGACCAGTCGTCGCTGCTCATCAAGACCGAAGAAGTTGATCAGTTGGGTGCGTCCCGGCGTCTTCGAGGTGCGCGCTAAACGGGCATGGGTCAGGGTATTCAGGGCGCTGGACTTGCCAGCGTTTGAACGCCCGGCGAAGGCGACTTCATAACCCTGATCGGGCGGGCACTGGTCAACCTGGCTGGCACTTTTGATGAAGTGGGCACGCTGACAAAGTGTTACAAGGGGTGTTGCAGAAGACATGGAGTATCCGTTGGCTGGCACGACAGGAGTCTTAAGGCGTTCACGTTCGTGGGTAGCTTAGTATATAATGCCGCGGTTTTATATCTGAAAGGCACTGCGACAGTTCGTGCATTGCACCTGTTGAGCGTCGCGGATAGCATGAATGCCCACTGTCCGATCAGCGCCAGGTCGCGGCCGGACAGAATGATGATGAATACGGCCGTTCGCCAGACATAACGTGGTCCATCGAAGACCGGAGTGGCGGACAGAGCCAACGATTTCTTTTAGCCGTTATTGGATTAGCCGATGAACAAACTACTCGTCAGTCTGGTGTTATCCCTCGGTGTGGCCGGTGCGGCCCATGCAAACCAGGGCGACGCTGAAGCCGGTCAGGGCAAGGTTGCCATGTGTGCTGCCTGTCACGGCCCCGACGGCAACAGCCCCATGCCGAACTTCCCCAAGCTTGCTGGTCAGGGCGAACGCTACCTGCTCAAGCAGATGATCGATATCAAGGAAGGTCGTCGTCCGGTGCTGGAAATGACCGGCATGCTGACCGGTTTCGACGAGCAGGATCTGCGTGACATCGCTGCCTTCTACAACAGCCAGTCGCCGAGTCTGGGCGTTGCCGACGCTGAGCTGGCCGAGCGTGGCGAGGCTATTTTCCGCGGCGGCAATCTGGAAACTGGTTTGCCGGCCTGTATCGGTTGCCACTCTCCGACCGGCAAAGGCAATGATCCGGCCGGTTATCCGCGTCTGGCCGGCCAGCACGCGGCCTATACCGCCAAGCAGCTGACCGATTTCCGTGAAGGTGACCGGGTCAATGACGGTGATACCGAAGTCATGCGGACCATCGCCAGTCGCCTGAGCAACAAGGATATCGAAGCGGTATCCAACTATATCCAGGGCCTGCGTTAAGCTCAGATGTTGCCGGGTGTTGCAGCCCGCTTCTCAAAAAGGGTGGCTTAGGCCACCCTTTCTTATGGGCGTCTACCAGCGCCTGACCTATTATGCGACCATCGGTCAGGGAATCTTTTTATCGGCCTGATGGTCACAACAGCAACTGACGTATTCTTTGGGGAGAGCTGCATGCGTGTCTGGTTATCTGTTTTCGCGGTCTGGCTATTGGGTGCCCTGACTCTGGCCCATGCCCAGGAAGAGGCCCCGTACAAGGCTGGTGTTCACTATGTAGTGCTGCCCACGCCGGCGCCGACTCAGGAGCCTGACAAGATCGAAGTGGTCGAGTTGTTCTGGTATGGCTGTGGTCACTGCTACACCTTTGAACCGATCATTCAGGACTGGAAGAAGCAACTTCCTGAGGATGTGCATTTCCGCCCGGTTCCGGCCATGTTCGGTGGAACCTGGAACACCCATGGCCAATTGTTCTACACCCTGGAAAGCCTGAACAAGCTGGATGAAACCCACTCCGCAGTGTTCCAGGCCATCCACAACCAGGGTAACCGCCTGGCCGATGAAGGGGCCATGATCAAGCTGCTCGAGCCCTATGGCATCAGCAGCGACACCTTCAAGCGGGCCTGGAGCTCCTTCGGTGTGCGCAGCAAGATGGATCAGGCTTCGCGTCTGGCGCGCAGCTACCGTGCGACTGGTGTGCCGGTCCTGGTGGTCAACGGCAAGTACCGGATCGAAGGCGGTATGGTTGGTGGTTTCGATGAGATGCTCAAGGTCGCCGAGTTCCTGGTCGATCAGGAACGTCAGGCGCTCTGAGGTGCCATGATGCTGGCCGCAACTAATGTTCCCTGGCGCCGCGTGACCCATGGTCACGCCCTGCCCGCAGAGCTGCGCACCAATCCGCACTGCCCCTGTGAGGGGCAGCCGTTGCCCGAGGTATTGAAGCTGCTCAGCTTCAATATTCAGGTCGGCATCAATACCCAACGCTATCATCACTACCTGACCAAAAGCTGGCAGCATTTGCTGCCGCATGCCGGGCGTCAGAACACCTTGCGCCAGATCGCTCAGTTGCTCAGCGAGTTCGATCTGGTGGCCCTGCAGGAAGTCGATGGTGGCAGCCTGCGTTCTGGTTACGTCAACCAGGTTGAGCATTTGGCCAAGGAAAGCCAGTTCCCCTACTGGTACCAGCAGCTCAACCGCAATCTCGGGCGTTTTGCCCAGCACTCCAACGGCCTGCTCAGCCGTTTTGCCCCCAAACTGGTAGAAGACCACAAGCTGCCGGGCATGCTGCCTGGGCGTGGAGCGATCCTGACCCGTTTCGGCCAGGGTGATGAGCAGTTGCTGGTGGTGATGATGCATCTGGCGCTCAGCACCCGAACCCGGGCCAGTCAGTTGGCCTATATCCGCGAACGGATCAGCGATTTCAAGCATGTGGTGCTGATGGGTGACATGAACACTCATGCCATTGACCTGCTTGAACATTCGCCGCTGCGTGGTAGTGGCCTGCATACCGCCAGCCTGCCTGGCACCTACCCGAGCTGGAAACCCGCTCGGGTGCTTGATCACATCCTGCTCAGCTCCAGCCTGGATATCGAACAGGTCGACGTGTTGCCCCAGGCGATTTCCGATCATCTGCCGGTGGCCATGCACATTCGTCTGCCCGATAGCCTGCGCCACGCCTAGCCAGTAGCCAGCAGATCAAATTCCCCTATAATCCTTGGGTACGCCGTGCGTAGGAGCACCCATGTCCGATACCCGAAACAGCCGACGACAAAACGGGCACGATGCCTTTGAGACCACCGATCAGGAAGAGCTGCTCAAGCGTGGGCTGGTGAGGGTCAGTATTGCCGCAGATGGCGTGGATCCGCTGCTGGATCGTCAGCTCAAGGAGCTGCGCAGCGCCCTGCGTAGTGACGCCCCGCCGTTTAAACTGGCCGACCTGATGCCTGACCTGGAGCATGCGGTGTTGACCGCCGACAGTGCCCGGCAGAGCAACCTGCAGCGTATCAGCCTCAACCTCAGGCAATTGGCCGAGCAGCTTCAGGAACTTGATCCGCCCAAGGACGCGGCCAAGACCTTGCGTCAGTTGCTCAAACGGCTGGACAAGCCGATCGAGTACGCCTCGAAGATCCCCGACCTGCTGGATGATCTGGTGGATGTGCAGGGCCAGGCCTTGAATCCGAATCAGGAGATGCCGGCACCAGGACTGTGGACGCGCCTGTTCGGTCGTGCGACTGATCAGGCTGAAGAGCCTGAGCAACAGCCTGCCCAGAGCAATGGCGAGATAGTTCAGGTGCCCGGCAATCTGGCGGGTGAAGAGCATAACTACTCGGTGATCGCCGCCAATATCGAAGGCATTCTGCTCAATCTGCTCAGCGAATTGCAGGTCGTTGATGCCCAGGTATCGCAAGCCGAACGGCTGCGCGAGCAGGTTACGCGCGGACTCAACTGGTATGAGTTGGCGGCGGTGCTGGACGAGCTCAGTCTGCTGATTCTCAGCGCCCAGAATGAGCGCCAGGCCGACTTTGAACGCTATTTGCTGCAGCTCAACAAGCGTCTGGCGCAGTTTCAGGGCAATCTGGAAGCGGCCCATGACGCCTACAACAACACTTTGGAGGCTGGGCGGGCGCTGGAGGGGGCGATCCGCAATCAGGTCGAGGACCTGCACGACGATGTTCGTGATGCCTCTGACCTGGACCTACTCAAAGCCAATGTTGAGGCCAAGCTCGATGCTCTGCTGAGCAATGTCGATCAGGCCCGTAGCCTGCGTGAGCAGCATGAGCAGGATGTGGCCGAACGGCTGCAGGTGATGGTTGAGCGGATCAGGGTCATGGAGGTCGAGGCCCAGACCTTTCGCAAGCACCTTGAAGAGCAGCGCGAACGGGCGATGATCGATAGCCTGACCGGGCTGCCCAACCGTGCCGGCCTGCAAAAACGTATGGAAGAAGAGTTCGACCGTTGGCAACGCTATGGCGGCCAGTTGCTTCTGGCTGTGCTGGATGTCGATCACTTCAAGAGCATCAATGATAACTTTGGCCACTTGGCCGGCGATAAGGTGTTGCGCCTGATTGCCCAGCAGTTGTCGCGGCGCCTGCGCAAGACCGATTTCATCGGTCGTTTTGGCGGCGAAGAGTTTGTCCTGCTGATGCCCGGCACCAGCAGTGCCCAGGGCCAGGTGGTACTGGAAGAGCTGCGCTCCGGGATTGAGGCTTGCCCGTTCCACTTCAAGAGCGAACGGGTACCGATCACCATCTCCCTTGGCTATACCGAGTTCCGGGCCGATGACAGCCTGGATGAAGTGTTCGACCGGGCAGACCGGGCCATGTATCGGGCCAAGGATGACGGGCGCAACCGGCTGATCTGCGCCGACTGAGTTTGGTCCCTGTTGGCTCTTGCTGGCCTGCCGGCAAACCCGCAAGATAGGCAGACCCTATCCCGGTCTACCTAGGAGTCTGCATGCGGCGTGGTGCGTTGAGTCTGATTTTTCTGTTGGCGGTGCTGGCCGGCTGCGCCGGATCACCGCAGATCGACACCCGCTACAGCGCCCTGAGCCAGGACAGTCGGGTCCAGTACGTGATCCTGCACTACACTTCATCCGGTTTTGAGCGCTCGCTGCGCAACCTGGCCACTGGCGGCGTCAGTAGCCATTACCTGATCGATGAAACCCCGCCGACCATCTACCGTCTGGTCGATGAGGACCGCCGTGCCTGGCATGCGGGCGAGAGCAGTTGGCAGGGGCGGACCTGGCTCAACGCCAGCTCAATCGGAATCGAATTGGTGAACCAGGGCTACCGCGAGGAGAATGGCCAGCGGCATTGGCAGCCGTGGGAGCCGGCCCAGATCGAGGCGCTGATCCCGTTGCTGCGTGATATCCTTCAACGCCACGGCCTGGGCCCTGAGCGGGTGATCGGCCATAGCGATGTCGCGCCGCAGCGCAAGGTTGATCCCGGCCCGCTGTTCCCCTGGCGGCAACTGGCCGAGGCCGGAGTGGCGATTTGGCCTGATGAGGCCCAGGCGGCCGAGGTTCAGGCCCAACTGGCTGGACGAACCCCTTCGCTTGGCTGGTTCCAGCAGGCGTTGGCCGAGGTCGGTTACGCCGTGCCGGATGATGGCCTGTGGAGCCGGGCGACCCGCAATGTGCTGGCCGCCTTCCAGATGCGCTTCCGCCCGGCCGATCACCGCGGCCTGCCCGACATCGAAACCGCCGCGCTGCTGGCCGCCCTGGCCCCCGAGGCGCGTGCTGCGCTGGATGCCCCGCTGCAGATCTGGCTGGCCGAGCCGATCAGCGAGCAGACCTTGATGGTTGAGCCGTAACCGATGCTCAATGGAATCTGGCTGAGTTTTTTCCTCGCCGCTTTTGCCGCCGCACTGTGGCAGTGGCTGGGGCTTGGCGATGCCGAGGTATTCAGCCGCCTGGTCGCGGCCCTGTTCGACATGGCCAGGCTCAGTGTTGAGATTGTGCTGGTGCTGGTTGGCACCATGACCCTGTGGCTGGGCTTTCTGGCGATTGCCGAAAAGGCCGGGCTGATCAGCCTGCTGGCGCGCCTGCTGAATCCGCTGTTTCGCCGGCTGATGCCGGAAGTGCCCAGCGGCCATCCGGCCGCTGGGCACATCACCATGAATTTTGCCGCCAATGTGCTGGGCCTGGACAACGCCGCCACCCCGATCGGGCTCAAGGCCATGCATGCACTGCAGAGTCTGAACCCGAGCAAGGACACCGCCAGCAACGCGCAGATCCTGTTTCTGGTACTCAATACCTCGTCGCTGACCCTGCTGCCGGTGACCATTTTCATGTATCGGGCCCAGCAGGGCGCCGCCGATCCGACCGCGGTTTTTTTGCCGATTCTGCTAGCCACTACCGCCTCCAGCCTGGTCGGGCTGCTCAGTGTCGCGCTGATCCAGCGGCTGAAGCTCTGGGATCCGGTGGTGCTGGCCTATCTGGGCGCCGGCGCCCTGGCGCTCGGGCTGCTGTTGACCAGCCTGGCCGGGATGTCGGCCCAGGCGTTGGCTGCCACCTCGACCCTGGTTGGCAACCTGACCCTGTTCGGCATCATCATTGCCTTTCTCGGTATTGCCGCGCTGCGCAAGGTCAATGTCTATGACACCTTCATCGAAGGGGCCAAGGAAGGTTTCAGCTTCACCGTATCCCTACTGCCCTATCTGGTTGCGATGCTGGTGGCGGTTGGCGCTCTGCGCGCCAGCGGGGTGCTCGACACCGGGCTCGATGGCATCCGTTGGCTGATCGAGGCGCTGGGCTGGGATACCCGCTTCATTGATGCCCTGCCGACCGCCTTCATCAAGCCGCTGTCTGGTAGCGGCGCGCGGGCGATGATGATCGAAACCATGAATACCTTCGGGGTCGACAGCTTCCCGGCACTGCTGGCCGCGACCATGCAGGGCAGCACCGAAACCACCTTCTACGTGCTGGCGGTGTATTTCGGGGCAGTCGGCATCCGCCGTATCCGCCATGGGCTGGGCTGTGCGCTGTTGGCCGACCTTGCCGGGATGCTGACCGCCATTGGCGTGTGCTACTGGTTTTTCGGCTGAGCCCTTCAGGCGCCGGCGCGGTTGTGATGAAATGGCAACAGACCCTAACTAGGAGCGCCGATGCCTACCGCCCGTTTCGATCAGATTCACAATCAGGAAGGCCCGCTGTTCGTGGCCTTGGGCGGCGCGGGGATGTTCGGGGCCAACTTCTATCTGTACGGCAGTGCCGGGCAGTGGATCGCCATCGACTGTGGCTTTGCCCTGGAGCCGGGCGCGGCCGGGCGCAACCGGGTGTCGGTCCCCAGTCTGGCGGCGCTGGAGCGGCACGATATCCAGCTCTCGGCACTGTTGATCACCCACGCCCATGAAGACCATATCGGCGCCATCCCGCATCTGTGGCCGGCGCTCAACTGCCCGATCTACGCCAGCCCGTTCGCTGCCCGGCTGATCCGCAACAAGCTCGACCCCAACCGCGAGTGGCCAAGCCTGAAGGTCATCGAGCCGCTGCAGCCGGTCGGCATTGGGGCGTTTCAGGCCGAGTGGATTCCGGTCACCCACTCGATCCCCGAATCCCACGCCATCGTCCTTGAGGTGGCCGGCAAGCGGCTGTACCACAGTGGCGACTGGAAACTCGATCCGCAGCCAGTGGTGGGTGGTCTGACCGCCCAGGGCCGGCTGCAGGCGCTGGGCAAGGCCGGGATTGACGTGGTGATCGGTGATTCGACCAATGCCTCAGTGGCTGGCGGCAGCCGCTCCGAAGCCGAGGTACAGAATGGCCTGCTCGACACCATCCGGCCGTTGCGCCAGCGGGTGATTGTCACCTGCTTCGCCAGCAATATTGCCCGCCTGCACAGCCTGGCCGAGATCGCCTTTGATACCGGCCGCTACGCTGGCCTGCTCGGTCGCAGTCTGGTGACCTTGCACGCGGCTGGCCGGGCGCATAACTACCTGAACGGCCAGCCTGGGTTTATCGGCCCCTGGGAGCTGGGGTTTTTGCCGCGTCAGCAGCAGCTCTGGGTGTGTACCGGTAGTCAGGGCGAGCCGGCGGCGGCCCTGGGCCGACTGGCGGCCGGCAATCATCCGCAGTTGAACCTGGAACCGGGCGATGCGGTGCTGTTTTCCTCGCGCTTGATTCCCGGCAACGAAGTGGCGCTGGCGGTGATCAAGCAGGGGCTCAAGGAGCAGGGGGTAGAGGTGATCGATGACGACATGGCGCCGATCCACGCTTCCGGCCATCCGCCGCAGGAAGACCTGCGGCAGCTCTACGGCTGGCTCAGGCCGCGCTGGCTGCTGCCGGTGCATGGCGAGCGTTACCACCAGCAGGCGCACCAGAGTTTTGCTCGCAGCCTGGGCATCGGCGGCCTGCTGCCGGCCAATGGCGACTTGATCGACCTGGGCGGCCAGCCAGGCAAGATTGCCGAACTGCCGCACGGGTTGGTTGAAGTGCGCGATTGAGTTGGCGTGCTCCACAGGCTTGCGACAAGCCCGTCATTGCGAGTCGCAGGGGGCGGCCATCCGCCGACGCGGCAATCCATACCGCCTGCCAGACGCGCTCCCGGCATGGATTGCCACGGGCCTGCGGCCCTCGCAATGACGGTATGTGTTCTTGACGGCTCTTGCCTGTGGTCAACGTCAACAGACCCTAGAACACTTCCTTGATCCGGTGCCATAGCATCCCCAGTGCCAGCAACTGGGAGCGGAACTGCTTGCCGCCGGGAAAGGTCATGTGCGGGACCTGGCTGAACAGCTCGAAGCCCCGGCTGGCTTGGCCGCTGATCGCCTCGGTCAGCAGTTGCGCGGCCAGGTGGGTGGCGTTGACCCCATGCCCGGAGTAGGCCTGGGCGAAGAAGACATTGGCCTGGCCAGGCAGCTTGCCGATCTGCGGCAGGCGGTTGGCACCGATACCGATCATCCCGCCCCACTGATAGTCGATTTTCACGTCAGCCAGTTGCGGGAAGACCCGCAGCATCTTCGGGCGCATGTAGGCGGCGATGTCCTGTGGGTCGCGCCCGGAGTAATGACAGGCACCGCCGAACAGCAACCGTCGGTCCCTGGAGAGCCGGTAATAGTCGAGCGCCACGCGCTGGTCGCACAGCGCCATGTTCTGCGGAATCAGGCGGCGGGCCTGCTCCTCGCTCAAGGGCTCGGTGGCAATCACGTAACTGCCGGCGGGCAACACCTTGCCACTGAGCTGCGGCTGCAGTTCGCGCAGATAGGCGTTGCAGCCGATCACCAGTTGCCCGGCCCGAACCCTGCCGTTGGCGGTGTGGACCGTGACCTGCGGGCCATAGTCGATAGCAGTGACCGCCGATTGTTCATACACCCGCACACCCAGCGACTGTGCGGCCCGGGCCTCGCCCAGGGCCAGATTGAGTGGATGCAGATGACCCGAGCCCATGTCGGTCATGCCACCGACGTAGACATCCGAGCCGACCACGCTGTGCATCTGGTCCGGTTCAATGATCTTCATCTCGGCCTGGTAACCGAGTCCGCGCAGTTCGGCCATGTCTTCCCGGAAGGCTTCCAGATGCGCGGGTTTGTTGGCCAGATCGCAATAACCCCAGGTCAGATCGCAGTCGATATTGAACTGCTCGATGCGCCGGCGCACGATCTGTACCGCCTCCAGACCCATCAGCTTGAGTTCGCGCACGCCCTCGGCACCGATGATCGACTCGAACTGTTCGAGATCATGGCCAACCCCGCGGATCAACTGGCCGCCGTTGCGGCCGCTGGCGCCCCAGCCGACCCGATGGGCCTCCAGCAGCACCACTGAGAAACCGCGCTGGGCCAGCTCGATGGCGGTATTCAGACCGGTGAAACCGCCGCCAACAATGCACACATCGGCGCACTCCTCGCTGGTCAGCGCCGGAAAGCTCAGCGCCATGTTGGTGCTGGCGGCGTAATAGGACGGGGCGTGTTCAGGCGTATGGGTCGGAGCGTTGGCCATGGGGGTTCCGTTTGATATAGCGAAAGAGTGTCAATAAAAATTGACACCAGCATAGCGATTATTCGTCGTCGGGTATAGGGATCGCCAACGTCTCCTTGATCTCTTCCATGACGATATAGCTCTTCGACTCGCGTACCCCTGGCAGCTTGAGCAGGATGTCGCCGAGCAGTTTGCGGTACGAGGTCATTTCGGAGATCCGCGCCTTGAGCAGATAATCGAAGTCGCCGGAGACCAGATGGCACTCCAGCACATGCGGCAGCTTGATCGCTGCCCGGCGAAAATCGTCGAAGATATCTGCCGACTTCGATGCCAGGCTGATCTCGACGAACACCAGCAGATTGGCCTGCAACTTGTGCGGGTTCAGTTGTGCACCATAGCCGAGGATGAATTTCTCCCGCTCCAGACGTTTGACCCGCTCCATGCATGGCGTAGTCGACAGCCCCACCCGCTCGCCCAGCTCGACATAGGAAATCCGCCCCTCCTGCTGGAGGATGCGCAGGATATGTCGGTCGATCTTGTCCAGTTCGCGGCTGGAGGCCCTGCGTGTTTTCATGATTTTTTCCCGATCATTGTTATTACTTCGAGATGATTTCCCGCCAAACAGAAAATAAACGAAAAAAGCCTAAAGAGCACCTGTCCTAGAATAGCGATATCGCCCATGTGGTGTTTTGTCTCACGGGTGGGCCTCACAACAACAGCCTTTTCAGCACACAGGTGCGGGAGCAGTCCATGCAGGTTCTCATTCTCGGTAGCGGTGTCATCGGCATCACCAGCGCCTGGTATCTGGCCAAGGCTGGCCATGAGGTCACCGTGATTGATCGCCAGCCCGGCCCCGGCCTGGAAACCAGCTTTGGCAACGCCGGCATGATCTCGCCCGGCTATTCCGCGCCCTGGGCCGCTCCCGGCGTGCCAGTCAAGGCGCTGAAGTGGATGATGGCCGAGCACGCACCACTGGCCATTAGGCCGACTGCTGATGCGTTCCAGTACCGCTGGATGATGAAGATGCTGGCCAACTGCACCGAGGCGCGTTATGCGGTCAACAAGGAACGCATGATGCGTTTGGCCGAATACAGCCGCGACTGCCTCATGGACCTGCGTCGCGACAGTGGCGTCGACTACGAACACCGTGAACTCGGCACCCTGCAATTGTTCCGCACCCAGAAGCAGATGGACGCCGCTGCCCAGGACATCGCCGTACTGGAGCGCTGCAATGTGCCTTACCAGGTGCTGGACCGGGCTGGCTGCGTACAGTTCGAGCCGGGCCTGGCACCCAGTGCCGACAAAATTGTCGGCGGTCTGCGCCTGCCCAACGACGAAACCGGTGATTGCCACCTGTTTACCACCCGGCTGGCGGCCAAATGCGCCGAGCTGGGGGTCAAATTCCGTTATAACTGCAACATTCAGGAGCTGCTCAGCGATGGTGCGCGAGTCACCGGCGTGCGCGCCGGCGACGAGATCCTGCGGGCCGACAGCTATGTGCTGGCGCTGGGCAGCTACTCGCCGCAACTGCTGCGCAGCCATGGCATCGATCTGCCGGTCTACCCGGTCAAGGGCTATTCACTGACCCTGCCGGTCAGCAACCCCGATATGGCCCCGGTATCGACCGTGATGGACGAAACCTACAAGGTCGCCATTACCCGTTTCGCTGAGCGTATCCGGGTCGGCGGCATGGCAGAATTGGCCGGTTTCGATACCGAACTGCGCGACAAGCGCCGGGCTACCCTGGAAATGGTGGTCGGCGATCTGTTCCCGCAGGGCGGTGATGCTGCTCAGGCCAGCTTCTGGACCGGATTCCGGCCGATGACCCCGGACGGCACGCCGATCATTGGCGCCACTGCCTTGCGCAATCTTTATCTGAACACCGGCCATGGCACGTTGGGCTGGACCATGTCCTGCGGCTCCAGCCAGTTGCTGGCCGATCTGATGAGCGGCCGCAAGCCGGCCATTCGCAACGAAGGTTTCGGCATCGACCGTTACACCACCTACAAGGAGACTCGCCGGAATGTCCGTACAGCGTCTGCACACTAACCGCCGCATGAGCCAGATCGTCATCCACCAGAACACCGTCTATCTGGCCGGTCAGGTGGCGGCCGACGAGGATCTGGCCAGCGATGCCGCGACCCAGACCCGCAGCACCCTGCAGGAAATCGAGAAGCTGCTGGCCGAGGCCGGTAGCGACAAGACCAAGATTCTGTCGGTGACCATCTACCTGAAGGACATCGATGCCGACTTCGAGGCAATGAACAGTGTCTGGGACCAGTGGCTGCCGCAAGGCACCGCCCCGGCCCGCGCCACAGTCGAAGCCAAGCTGTGCGAACCGGAGATTCTGGTGGAAATGTCGGTGGTGGCTGCACTCTAAGCGCCACTGCTGAGGATTGCCGCGCCGCTGTGCGGCTCGCAATGACGATAACAGCCATCCCGGTTGCCAGAATCTGTCATCGCGCGGGCCGCAGGCCCGTGGCGATCCAGCTATCGAGTACCCCCATCAGCCTGTTGCTCCCTGCGACCACAACAGTCTGATAATCTAGGCCTTGGCGGGGCACCCAGCCCCGCATTTTTTCAAGAATTCAACATGCGCCCAGCCCAAGCTCTGATCGATCTCAACGCCCTGCGCCACAATTACCAGCTGGCCAAGAGCCTGTCCGGCCGCCAGGCATTGGCGGTGGTCAAGGCCAATGCCTATGGCCATGGCGCCGTGCCCTGCGCCCAGGCGTTGGCGCCGGTGGCTGACGGTTTCGCGGTGGCCTGCATCGAAGAGGCCCTAGTACTGCGCGACGCGGGTATCGACAAGCCGATACTGCTGCTAGAGGGCTGGTTCGAGGCTGACGAGCTGGCGCTGATCCAGCAGCATCGGCTGTGGACCGTGATTCATCATCACGGCCAGTTGCACGACCTTGAGCAGGCGGATATCCGCCTGCCACTGAACGTCTGGCTCAAGCTCGACAGTGGCATGCATCGGGTTGGTTTCATGCCCGAGGAATATCCGGCGATCTGGCGCGCCCTGCAGGCTGGCGGCAAGGTTGCCAGTCTGACCAAGATGACTCACTTCTCGCGTGCCGACGAGCCTGAAACCGGCCGTACCGAACAGCAACTGGCGACCTTCGCTGCGGCTACCCGGGGTCTGGACGGGCCCAGCAGTCTGTGCAACTCCCCTGGCGTACTGGCCTGGCCACAGGCCCATGGCGACTGGCTGCGCCCCGGCATCATGCTCTACGGCGCTACCCCGTTCGAATTTCCGCAAGCCCAGGCTGAGCAGCTCAGACCGGTGATGCAGTTGGAGTCCAGGATCATCGCCGTGCGCCAGGTGGCGGCCGGTGAGCCGATTGGCTATGGCTCACGCTTCGTGGCGCCGCGCGACACCCGGGTTGGGGTGGTTGCCATGGGCTATGCCGACGGCTATCCCCGGCATGCCAAAGACGGCACGCCGGTGCTGGTTGACGGCCAGCGCACGCAACTGATCGGTCGGGTATCGATGGACATGCTGACCCTGGACCTGACTGACTTGCCGGGCAGCGGCTTGGGTAGCCTGGTACGGCTCTGGGGCACGGGTTTGAATGCCAGCGAAGTGGCCAGTTGGGCCACAACCATTCCCTATCAGTTGTTCTGCAACCTCAACCGGGTGCCGCGTCATTATCGGGACTGATTGTCGCAAGCGTTGAAAATTCTGAACAGTCGTGCAATGATGCCCGGCATCAGATTCCAATAACGCTTGTCGATACATCCCGGAGGATCCCGACCTTGGACGTTGGTGCCCGTCTTAAAGCTATTCGCAAACTTAAAGGTTTGTCCCAGCGTGAACTGGCCAAACGCGCCGGTGTCACCAACAGCACCATCTCCATGATCGAGAAAAACAGCGTCAGTCCCTCGGTCAGTTCCCTGAAAAAAGTTCTATCCGGCATTCCCATGTCGCTGGTTGATTTCTTTTCCCTGGAGCTGGAGCAGGACGCCCAGCGTCAGGTGGTCTACCGGGCCGACGAACTGCTGGATATCGGCGCGGGGGAAGTGACCATGAAGCTGGTCGGCAAGGGTCACCCGAATCGAGCCTTCTCATTCCTCAACGAAATCTACCCGCCCGGCTCCGATACCGGCCCGGATATGCTTAACCATGAAGGTGAGGAAGCCGGTATCGTGGTTAGCGGCCAGTTGGAGCTCACTGTTGGCAGCGAGATCTATATTCTCGACACCGGCGACAGTTACTACTTTGAAAGTAACCAGCCACACCGCTTCCGTAACCCGTTCGAAACGGCCTGCGTGCTGATCAGCGCCACGACCCCGGCAAACTTCTGATCACTGCGGCGGGAAACGACTCAATACCTTGGCGGCCAGTTCGTGCATCCTGCGGCTTCGCTCGGCGGGTGTCTGTTCACCGTCGCGCAGAACCTCGCTGGCACTACCGCGCCAGACCAACTGGTTGTCCTGGGCATCGAACAGGTCGATCTGCAGGGTGCCAACCCGGTAGTCGACCGTGCGGGTTTCATAATAGCCCGGGCCGCCCCAGCCGCCGCGCCAGTAACCTCCCCAATATCCACCGTAGCTGGTGGTGACCTGATCCTGGCGATTTTCCACCACTAGATGAGCGCGCACGGTCAGGTCTGGCTCGGTTCCGGCTACGGCCGGGCGCAGGCCGCGCACATCCAGCTGCCCGGCCACCGCTTCACGAATGCGCTGAGTGGTCAGGTCGCTCTGGAGGCGTGGGTCGGCCGGGGCATAACTGACTGCAGGCTCGGCCCAGGCCCAACTGCGGTACTGGGTATAGCTGCGGTTGGGGTCATAATCCTGTTGTATCGGGCTGCTCTGGCAGGCAGCCAGAAGCATGAACAGCGGGAACACTGACAAGTAGCGAAACATGACGAACTCCCTGAGCATATCTCTCACTTCAGACCGCTTGAGCGGGCATTGGTTCGAGCCGCCAACAGCTCTGCTTCCGGGCCTGGGGCTCCGGCCAGCGAGCGATACAGGCTGACCATCGCCAGCGCGGTGGTGGTGCGGCTCTGCTCCAGACGATCACGCAGATCGCTGAGTTCCTGCTCGGCGGTCAATACTTCAAAGTAGTTGATATAGCCCTGACGGTAGCGGTCCTGAGCCTGCGCCACGGCGATATCGGCAGCGGCCACCGCCTGCTGCAGACGGGCGTCGGTATCCAGGCCGCGGTGGTAGCGGACCAGCCAGGTTTCGGTCTCCTCCAGCGCCAGTAGCAGGGTCTGACGATAGGCGGCCAGGGCCTCGGCACTGCTGGCTTGGGCGGCATCAACCCGGGCATTGACCCGTCCGCGATCCAGAAAGCTCCAGTCGACTCCCAGCATCAGGCTGCGTGAACTGCTGCCGGCACTGAACAGGTCGGCACCGGAGCCAGCTACGGAGCCCAGCAATGCATCAAGACTGAAGCGCGGGAACAGGTCGGCACTGGCCACCCCAATCAGGGCGTTGCTGCTGGCCAGCCGTCGCTCGGCGGCACGAATGTCAGGTCGGCGGCGCAGCAGTTCGCCAGGGGTGCCAGGGCTGATCAGCATCGGCATGGCTGGCAATGGCTGGGAGGCAAGCAGTGCTGGCGGCCAGTTCCCGGGTGGCTGGCCGGTCAGCACGCTGATGCGGTGCAGGCTGACCTGGATGCTCGCTTCGAGTTCGGGCAGAAGGGCCTGGCGAGCCTGCAACTGGGCTTCGGCGCGTACCTGATCGAGCAGAGTGCCGCGTCCGGCTTCCAGCCAGGTGCTGACCAGATCCAGCGAAGCCCGTTGCAGTTCGACATTCTGCTGCGCTACCTGATGACGCAACTGCAAACCGCGCAGCTCGAAGTAGCTGGTGGCCAACTGGCCAATCAGGGCAACCTGCAGGGCGCCCAGATCGGCTTCGCTGGCCTCAAGTGCGGCAGCTTGCGCCTGCGTCAGACGACTCAGGCGGCCGAACAGGTCCAGCTCCCAGCTCAGCGCCAGCCCGGCCTGATAACGCTCGACCCGCTCCCGACCGTTGACTGGGCGTTCCAGTTCCGCCAAATACTGCTCACCGGCACTGGCGTTCAGGCGCGCACTGGGCAGTTGTTCGAGCCGGGCGCCGCGTAGCAGGGCCTGGGCCTGCTGGTAACGGGCCAGCCCGGCCTGCAGGTCTTGATTGTGGGCCAGGGTCTGGGCGATCAGGCTATCGAGCAACGGGTCGTCAAAGCCGCGCCAGAAGTGCTGTTCAACAGCCGGGTCGGTCGCCGCCACACCCGGATCTTCGGCAAAGTGTGTCAGTGCCGGCAGCTCCGGCGGCTGATAGTCGGGGCCGGCGGCGCAGCCGGCCAGGATCAATGCGCCAGTGATGATGAGCGATTTATGCATGGTGCGTTTGCTCCGGGGCTGCGGTTTGGCTGCGCCTTTGCGCCAGCCGGCGCAGGGCGACATAAAACACCGGGGTCAGCAGCAGGCCGAACAGGGTCACGCCGATCATGCCGGTGAAGACCGTGATCCCCATGGCGTTGCGCACTTCACTGCCGGCGCCGCTGGCCAATACCAGCGGGACCACGCCGGCGATGAAGGCCACCGAGGTCATGATGATCGGCCGCAGGCGCAGACGGCAGGCTTCCAGGGCTGCACTCAGGGTGTCATGGCCCTGCTGCTCCAGATCCCGGGCGAACTCGACAATCAGGATGGCGTTTTTGCACGCCAGCCCCATCAGTACCACCAGGCCGACCTGAACGAAGATGTTGTTGTCGCCTCCGCTCAGCCAGACCCCGAACAATGCCGCCAGCAGGCACATGGGCACGATCAGGATCACCGCCAGTGGCATGACCCAGCTCTCGTAGAGTGCCGCCAGCACCAGAAACACCAGCAGCACTGCCAGCGGGAATACCACCAGCGCGGCATTGCCCTGATTGACCTGCTGGAAGCTCAGGTCGGTCCACTCCAGGGTCATGCCCGGCGGCAGGGTGTCGGCGGCTATCGCAGTGACCGTGGCCAGGGTCTGGGCCGACGACAGTATGCCCGGATCGGATTGCCCCAGCAGATCGGCGGCCGGATAGCCGTTATAGCGGATCACCGGGTCAGGGCCGAAGCTTTCATGCAGGCTGACCATGCTGCTGAGTGGCACCATGTCGCCCTGAGCGTTACGGGTGTAGAGATGGTCGAGGTCGCTGATCTCGTCGCGGAACGGCGCATCGGCCTGTGCCATGACCCGATAGGTGCGGCCGAACAGGTTGAAGTCGTTGATGTACTGCGAGCCGAAATACAACTGCAGGGTGGCGTACAGTTCATCCAGCCGCACCCCCTGAGCCTTGGCCTGCAGGCGGTCAACCTCGGCGTCCAGTTGCGGCACGTTGGACTGGTAGGAGCTGAACGGGAAAAACATGCCTGGGGCCTCGCTGAGTCCCAGTGCCAGGCCATCGACTGCCTGTTGCAGCTCGCCGTAACCGGCGCCGCGGCGGTCCTGCACATACAGCGAATAACCTGAACCGGTGCCCAGGCCGAACACTGGCGGCGGCATAAAGGTCACCGCGAAGCCCTCGTCGATGGTTGCCAGCTTGCCGTTGAGCTCCTCGCTGATCTGTTCGGCGCTGCGCGTGCGCTGACTGAAGTCGTCGAACAGGATGAACACGGTGCCGACATTCGGTGTGTTGGTCCCCTGCAGCGCGTTGAAGCCGACAAACGCTGCCGCATGCGCCACCCCCTCGGTTGCCAGGGCAATGTCGCTGACCTGGCGAGCGACTGCTTCGGTGCGGTCGAGGGTGGCGCCTGGCGGCAGGCTGATGCTGCCAACCAGATAGGTCTTGTCCTGGGTCGGAATGAACCCGCCGGGCACCTGGCTGAACATCAGCGCGGTACCGGCCAGCAGCAGGACATAGACGCCGAAGACCCAGCCGCGGCGGCTCAGGCTGCGCCCGACCAGATGCTGGTAACGTTCGGCATTGCGCAGGAAAAAGCGGTTGAACGGCCGGAAAATCCAGCCGAACAGCCGGTCGATCACTCGCGCCGGCAGGTCCGCGGCGGCGCCGTGCGGTTTCAGCAGGGTGGCAGCCAATGCTGGCGACAGGGTCAGCGAGTTGATCGCCGAGATCACAGTAGCTATGGCGATGGTCATGGCGAACTGACGATAGAACTGACCGGTGATGCCGTCGAGAAAGGCCATCGGCACGAATACTGCGCACAACACCAGACTGATGGCCACAATCGGCCCGCTGACTTCGCGCATGGCCTGGTGCGCCGCTGCCAGGGGTGCCAGACCCTGTTCGATGTTGCGCTCGACGTTCTCGACCACGACGATGGCATCATCGACCACGATGCCAATCGCCAGGACCATGGCGAACAGGGTCAGGGTGTTGATCGAAAAGCCCAGCAGCAGCAACACGGCGAAGGTGCCGATGATCGATACCGGTACCGCCAGCAGTGGAATCAGCGAGGCGCGCCAGGTCTGCAGGAACAGGATCACCACCAGCACCACCAGTGCTACCGCCTCGAGCAGGGTCATGATCACGGCCTTGATCGAGGTACTGACGAACACTGTCGGGTCGTAGGCGACCTCCCAGCTCAGGCCTTCGGGGAAAGCTTCGGCCAACTCGGCCATCTTTGCCCGCACTGCCGCCGAGACCTCCAGCGCATTGGAGCCGGGCGACTGGAAAATCGGGATGGCCACCGCCTGACGGCCGTTGAGCAAGGCCCGCAGAGCATCCTGCGAAGCCGCCAACTCGATCCGCGCGACATCGCGCAGGCGGGTGATTTCGCCGTTGGCCCCGGTCTTGAGCACGATGTCGCCGAACTCTTCAGGCGTTTCCAGCCGGCCCCGGGCATTGATCGCAATCAGCAGTTCCGAGCCTTGCGGCATGGGCGGCGCGCCGATCTGGCCGGCCGAGACCTGAATATTCTGCTCCTGCACGGCGCTGCTGATGTCGCTGGCAGTCACACCCAGCGAGGCCGCCTGCTGTGGGTCGATCCACAGGCGCATGGCATAGTCGCCGGCACCGAACAGCCCGGCGTCGCCGACGCCGGGAATGCGTGCCAGCTCATCGCGGATATTGAGCACCGCGTAATTGCGGATATAGGTGGCGTCCAGGCTGTCGTCCGGCGAAATCAGATGCACCGCCATCATCAGGTTGGGCGACTGTTTCTGGGTGGTGACCCCGAGCCGGCGCACATCCTCGGGCAGCCTTGGCAACGCCTGGGAGACCCGATTCTGAACCTGCACCTGGGCCTGATCCGGGTCGGTACCCAGGGCAAAGGTCACGCTCAGCGCCAGGCTGCCGTCGCTGCCGGCCACTGACTTCATATAGATCATGTTCTCGACCCCGTTGATCGCTTCTTCCAGCGGGGTGGCCACCGTTTCCGAGATGGTCTTGGGGTTGGCGCCGGGATAGCTGGCGCTGACCAGTACGCTGGGCGGTACTACCTCGGGGTATTCGCTGACCGGCAGCAGCGGAATGCTGATCAGGCCGACCACGAAAATAATGATCGACAGCACCGAGGCAAAGATCGGCCGGTCGACGAAAAAGCGTGAAAAATTCACGGCAAAATCCTCCCGGGACGCGCCCCTGGACGCGCCCGTACATACATCATGGAATGGTTTTTGGGATTAGAGCTGTAGCGGCTCGGTCAACTGGGCCACCCGGGTCGGGGCCGGGGTAACGACCGGCTCGGGGGTTACCGGCATACCGGGGTACATGATCCGTTGCAGGCCGTTGACCACGACCCGATCGCCCGGCTGCAAGCCATTGCGGATCAGCAACTGGCCGTCGACCTGCTGGCCGGTCTGCACGGTCCGCCGTTGCGCGCGGTTGTCGTCATCCAGCACATAGACATAGCGCCGGTCCTGATCGGTCAGAATGGCCTTCTGATCGATCAGGATCGCCTGCTCCAGTGCGGCGATGGGCATTTCCACCCGGGCAAACTGCCCTGGACGCAACAGGCCATCGGGGTTGGCCAGAACCGCACGGAACTGCAGGGTGCCGGTGGCGCTGTTGAGCTGGTTGTCGATGAAGTCCAGATGGCCAGAATGGGAATAACTGCTCTCACCCGCCAGGCTGACGCGTACCGGCATCTGGGGCCGGGTGGCCAGCAGCGCCTGGCTGGCCTGTGAGGTTTGCTGATCACCGTCGAAATAGACGTGCAGCGGGTCGACCGACACCAGCGTGGTCAGCACGGTGGTGTCAGCGCTGGCCAGGTTGCCCGGGGTTACCAGGGCGCGACCGATTCGACCGCTGATCGGCGCTCGTACTTCGGTGTAGTGCAGATCCAGCCGGACGCTGTCGAGCGCCGCCTGGGCTGCGTTCAGCGCTGCCTGGGCCATGGACTGGGCAGCGCTGCGCTGCTCGAACTCCTCGCGTGAAATGGCCCGGCGTTCCCACAGCAATTCGGCGCGCCTGGCCTCGCTGGTGCTCAGCGCCAATTGGCTGCGCAAGCGCTCAAGCTCGGCAACCGCCGCCCGCTCGCGAGCCTGGTAGGGGCGCTGATCGATGATGAACAGCACATCACCCTGGCTGACCAGCTCGCCTTCCTCGAAACGGAGCTGATCGATATAGCCGCTGACCCGTGGGCGCAGTTCAACCGTTTGGGGTGCCACCACGCGGCCGGTAAAGCTGCCCCACAGAGTGGTGTCGCGGACTTCGACCTCGGCCACCTGGACCATGGCCGGCTCAGGCTCCATGGTTGTTTCCTGGCCGCGCGCATCGCAGCCGGAGAGTTGAGACAGCAACCAGGCGGCGCCCAGCAATGCCAGGGTGGATGGAATGATACGGGTATGCATGACTTGCTCACTTCCCTTGTCGGGCTCATCGTGAAGAAACGGCGCCATGAAAGGTGATGGCTAACCGAGAGGCTTACCTTAAGGTCAGAGGCAGGTGGGGTGATAGCGGATTACTGCGAATTGATTGCCTGATTCTGCATAGCGTTATTTTTATTCCATTCCTGCTCGCCCCATGAAGGGGCACTGGATGGTTTTTATGATCTTAGATGAAGCCTGTATGACAAGGGTTTGCGCATTTCTGCCGAATTATTGCCTGATCCTGCAAAGCTGCCGGAAGGGTATTAGCGATTGTCTGATCCTGCGTATACTCGCGGTGAACCCTGTGGAGCACTCCGATGAGCGATCAGCCCAACCACCCTTTGTGCCGCAAACTGGCCGATCTGGTATTGGCCCACATGCCCGAAGAAGGCTTCAGCGAGACCGTCATTCCCGGTCTGGCGCTGTTTCGAGGTGATGGGCCGAGCAGTTGCAGTTCGGCCGTCTACCAGCCCTCACTGTGCGTCATCGCCCAAGGCCGCAAGAGCGTGCGCTTTGGCGATCGCGAGATCATCTATGAACCGCTGAGCTGTATGATCTCCAGCGTCGATCTGCCGGTAATCGGCCAGATTATTGATGCCAGTCCGGAAAACCCCTATCTGGCGGTCAAATTCGATTTCGACCCGGCCGAGGTCGCCGAGCTGGTCATGGAGCTGGGTCAGGACCTGTCGCCCCAGCGTAGTGACAGCGACTGCCCGGGCATGGGCTGCGGGGTCTGCGTTGGGCAGGCTGATTTTGCCATTCTCGATGCCATGTCCCGGCTGGTGGCCCTGCTTGACTCACCCGCTGATGCACGCATTCTGTTACCGCTGATTCGTCGCGAGCTCATTTATCGTGCTCTGGTTGGCGAAATGGGCCCGCGGATGCAGGAGTTCGTGCGCGCCGATAGCCAGGCCCAGCGTGTGGCGCGGGTCATCAGCCGACTCAAGGAGCGCTTCAGCGAACCGCTGCGCATTCGCGAGCTGGCCGACGAGGTCAACATGAGCGAGTCGACCCTGTATCACAGTTTCAAGCAGGTCACCCGGATGTCGCCATTGCAGTTCCAGAAAAAGCTGCGGTTACATGAGGCGCGCCGACTGATGCTCGGCGAAGGACTGGAAGCCGCCACCGCCAGTTATCGGGTCGGCTATGAAAGCCCTTCGCAGTTCAGTCGCGAATACAGCCGCCTGTTCGGCGCTCCACCGCGTGCCGATGTCGACAAGCTGCGCCGTGAGCCGAGGTTGGAGGTCAGGGCCTGACTGGCTCGACCAGCATGCCTTCGGCAAACACCACCCGCACCAGCAGTCCGCCCAGTATCGTGCCACTGTGCAGGCTGATTTCGGCGCGGTGGGCGCGGCAGATTTCGCCGACGATCGACAGCCCCAGACCGGTGCCCTCGCCCTGGTGGTAAAAACGTTCGAAGACCTTGCCGCGCTCGGCTTCGGGAATGCCCGGGCCTGAGTCTTCGACTTCCAGGCTTGGGCCCGGCCCCAGGCGCAAAATGATCTGCCCGCCCGCCGGAGTATGGGCCAGGGCATTGTCGATCAGGTTGCTCAGTAGTTCCTGCAGCAGGGTCGGTTCACCCCAGATCTGCGCATCGTGCTCGGCTTCCAGCGCCAGTTCGATCCCGCGCTGATGGGCCAATGGCGCCAGCGCCATGCCCAGCTCCTGGATCAGCGGTCTCAGCGCTACCCGTTCGGCGCTGCCTTCGGCTACTGCGCGGGCGCCGCGCTCGATCCGGGCCATCGACAACAGGCGGTTGGCCAGGCCGATAGTCCGATCGGTGCTGAGCAAGCCTTCTTCCAGCGCCTGGCGCCAGGCCTGCGGGTCATCGCTGCGCAAACCCAGCTCCAGTCGGGCCTTGAGCCCGGCCAGCGGGGTCCGCAGTTCGTGCGAGGCTTCGGCGATGAAATCGCGCTGGCGCTCGAAGTTTTCCCGTAACCGGCCGGTGAAATGGTTGATCGACTCGACCAGTGGCTGGACTTCGCGCTGCAGCCCTTCGGTGCTGATCGGGCGCAGGTCATCACTGCGTCGGCTGGCGACCTGATCGCGCAGCCGGCGAAGCGGTGTCAGTGCGGCGCTGACCGCCAGCCACGACAGCAGCAGAGCGCTGGCGGCCAGTACGCCAAGGTTGATCAGCGATTGACGCTGCAGGTTGCGCGCCATGCGTTCGCGCGCACCCAGGGTTTCGGCCACCCGGATCTCTGCCACACCCTGGACGCTGGCAGTACTGACGGGTTGCAACAAGCTGACCAGCCGTACGCCGTTGCCGCGATAGTCGCTGGTGTAGAAACGCGCCAGTGCCGGGTAATCGCGGGTCAGTTCGGCATCCTCGGGAGGCGCCGGCAGATCTTCGAAGCCCGACAGGGTCTGGCCCTGGGGGTTGAGCACCTGATAGTACAACCGGCCGGAGATGTCGTAGGCAAAGTTGTCCAGGGCGATATAGGGCACGTCGACAAACAGTTCGCCGTCGGCATCGTACAGTCGTTCGGCCACTGCCCGTGCCGAGGACAACAACGAGCGATCGTAGGCGGTATCCGCCGCACGCTGGGCATTGCGATAGCCGCGATCGCCCACCAGCACCAGCAGAATCGCCAGCATCAGTGCCAGCCAGCGCAGCAAGCTGGAGCGCAGGCTACCGGCGCTGCTCACGTGGCGGCCTCGAGCAGATAGCCCAGGCCACGGAAGGTGACGATTCGCACCGGGCTGCCGTCGAGCTTGCGCCGCAGCCGGGAAATATAGATTTCAATCGCCTCGGGGTTGGCGTCCTGGTCCAGACCAAACACCTTGCCGGCCAGTTGATCCTTGCTCATGACCCGCCCGGGACGGGCGATCATGGCTTCGAGAACCGCATGCTCACGTGATGGCAGTTGCAGTGGCTGGCCATCCAGGCTGAAGCGCCGGTCGTTGAGGTCGTAAACCAGTGGGCCGCAGTGCTGCTGGCGCTCACCCCCCATCAGGCTGCGCCGCAGCAGCGCCTTGGCCCGGGCTTCGAGTTCACTGAGTTCGAAGGGTTTGGCCAGGTAATCGTCGGCGCCCAGATTCAGTCCGCGCACCCGGTCGTTGACTTCGCTGCGGGCTGTGAGCATCAGCACCGCCAGGGTCTGACCGCGCTCGCGCAATTGCCGCAGTACTTCAAAACCGTCGAGCCTGGGCAGCCCGACATCGAGAATCGCCAGCGCATAGTCCTCACTGCGCAGGGCCAGATCGGCGGCCACACCATCGTGCAGGGTGTCCACGGTCCAGCCCGCCGCCTTCAGTGCGCGGGTCAGGCTATCGGCCAGTTCGGGGTCGTCTTCGACCAGCAGAATACGCACGGTGATCCTCGCTGTAGCTCTGTGTTCAGGCCTGAGTGTACACCGCTGATCGGCTCTGCCTAGTCGCCGGAATGATGACAGGTTGGTGAAAGGTTGGGCGCATAGCATCACTCCACGGTCGAGTAGACCGACAACAAAAACAATGGAGAGCACGCCCCATGACAAGCATCCCGCTGGCGCGTTGGCGCCTGGCCTGTACCGCTACCCTGTCCTGTCTGATCGCCAGCCCGCTGGCTCTGGCCGACGGTTTTATCGAAGGCAGCAGCGCCAATCTGGAACTGCGCAATATCTATTTCAACCGCGATTTCCGTGAAGGCACCGGCCAGTCCAAGCGCGAGGAGTGGGCCCAGGGCTTTCTGCTCAATATCCAGTCCGGTTATACCCAGGGTCCGGTCGGCTTCGGCCTTGATGCCCAGGGCCTGGTTGGAGTCAAGCTGGACTCCGGGCGCGGACGTACCGGCACCGGCTTGTTGCCAACCCACGACGATGGGCGCGCCGCCGACGAATACAGCAAGCTGGGACTGACCGCCAAGGCGCGGATCTCCGAATCCGAGTTGCGCCTGGGCACCCTGATGCCCAAGCTGCCGGTCCTGCAGCCCAACGACAGTCGCATCCTGCCGCAGACCTTCGAGGGTGGCATGCTCAACATCAATGAAATTGACCAGTTGGGCATCAGCCTCGGACGGCTGACCAAGGCCAAGGATCGTGACTCGACCGATGCCCAGGACATTGCGCTGAACAACAAAAACCGCCGCTTCGGTGGCCGTTTCAGTGCCGACCACTTTGATTGGGTGGGGCTGAACTACACGTTCGTGCCCGGCCTGGCGGGCAGTTACCATCTGGCACAACTGGATGATATCTACCGCCAACAGGTTTTCTCGCTCAACCACCAGCGCCCGCTGGCTGCTGGCCAACTGCGCGGCGAGCTGCGGGTCGCGGTCTCCGACGACCAGGGCTCGGCCCGTGCCGGCAAGATCGACAACCAGGCCTGGCAGGGCACTCTGGGTTATGCCCAGGATGGTCACCGGCTGATGCTGGCGCTGCAAAAAATGCGTGGTGACAGCGCCTTCCCCTATATCGATGGCAGCAACCCCTACCTGGTCAACTTCGTGCAGATCAACGACTTCGCCGAAGCCGGCGAGCGCTCCTGGCAACTGCGCTACGACTATGACTTCAAGCAGCTTGGCATCCCCGGCCTGAGCTTCATGAGCCGCTACATCAAGGGTGATCAGGCGCGCCTGGTCAATGGCGAGCGAGGCCGTGAATGGGAGCGTAACAGCGAGCTGCAATACGTAATCCAGGACGGTCCGCTGAAGAATGTCGGGCTGCGCTGGCGCAACGCGAGCTACCGTTCCAGCTTTGCCCGCAATGCCGATGAGAACCGCCTGATTGTCAGCTACACGCTGCCGATCTGGTAACTAGAATAAAAACAGAGGAGAACTCCCATGAAATCCGTTCTGCGTTCCACCCTGATGGCGGCTGCCTGCCTGTGTCTGGCCAACTACACTCTGGCCGACGAGCCGCGACGTCCTGAATGTATTGCCCCGGCCTCGCCCGGCGGTGGCTTTGACCTGACCTGCAAGCTGGCCCAGAGCGCGCTGCTCGACAGCAAGAAAATCAGCCGGCCGATGCGCGTCACCTATATGCCCGGCGGCGTCGGCGCGGTGGCCTACAATGCCGTGGTTGCCCAGCGTGCTGCCGAGGGTGGCACCATCACCGCATTCTCGACCGGGTCGCTGCTCAATCTGGCCCAGGGCAAGTTTGGCCGTTTCGATGAAAATGCGGTGAAGTGGCTGGCCGCAATCGGCTCCAGCTATGGCGCCATCGCCGTGCGTAGCGACTCCGAATTCCAGACCCTGGATGATCTGGTGGCCGCGCTCAAGGCTGATCCGGGCAAGGTAGTGATTGGCTCCGGTGGTACCGTCGGTGGCCAGGACTGGATGCAAACCGCGCTGATTGCCCGCGCCGCCGGGATTGATCCGAGCCGCCTGCGTTATGTAGCCATGGAAGGTGGTGGCGAACTGGCCACCGCGCTGCTCGGTGGTCATATCCAGGTCGCCAGTACCGACATCTCCGACTCGGTGCCGCATATTGAAAGCGGCAGCATGCGGATTCTGGCGATCATGTCCGAAGAGCGTCTGCCGGGCGCGTCTGTCGCCGACATTCCGACCGCCAAAGAGCAGGGCTATGACGTCACCTGGCCGGTAATCCGTGGCTTCTACATGGGCCCGCGGGTCAGCGACGCCGACTACGCCTGGTGGAAGAACACCTTCGATGAGCTGCTGGCCTCTGAAGACTTCGCCGAACTGCGTGAGCAGCGCGAGCTGTTCCCCTTCGCGCTGACCGGCGACGAGCTCGATAGCTACGTCAAGCAGCGGGTCGCCGAGCTCAAGCTACTGGCCGCCGAGTTCGGTCTGACCCAGTAATTCTCTCCTGACGTTCCCCTAAGGCCGGCTGCCCGCCGGCCGCTTCCGCGAGGATACCGCCATGTACCATCGCCTGTTCGCGGCGTGCCTGCTGCTGGTCAGCGCCTGCCTGGCCTGGATTGCCTGGGGCTACCATGCCCCGTTTTCCTACGAGCCGGTCGGGCCGCGGGCCTATCCGTTGTTGCTGCTCGGCCTGCTGGCGGCCGGTGCTCTGCTGATTGTCTGCAAGCCGACGCTGGAGCGTGGCGCGGATGAAAAGACGCTGCCGGCGCCGGCCGTGCTTGGCAAGGTTGGTCTGTGTCTGCTGCTTCTGTTGGCCATGGCGGCCCTGTTCGAGCTGCTGGGCTTCATCGTCACCAGCAGCTTGTTTGCCCTGGCCATGTGCCGGTTGTTCGGTGGTCGCTGGCTGCATGGGGCAATTCTCGCGGTGGTGCTCGGCATTGGTCTGTATTTGCTGTTCGACCGCATTCTCGATGTTCCCTTGCCGCTCGGCGTGCTGGCCGGGCTGGAGTTCTGATCATGGATACCCTCAGTTATCTCAGCCAGGGCTTTGGTGTGGCCCTGAGCCCGAACAACCTGATCACTGCCCTGTCCGGCACCCTGATCGGAACTGTGGTCGGCCTGTTGCCGGGGCTGGGCCCGATTAATGGGGTGGCGCTGCTGATTCCGGTGGCCTTTGCCCTCGGTCTGCCACCGGAAACCGCGCTGATCCTGCTAGCCTCGGTGTACCTGGGTTGCGAGTACGGCGGGCGGATCTCCTCAATCCTGCTCAATATTCCCGGCGAAGCTTCGGCGGTGATGACTACCCTGGACGGTTACCCGCTGGCGCGTCAGGGCAAGGGCGGTATTGCCCTGTCGATCTCGGCCTGGAGTTCATTTATCGGTGGCCTGATCGCTACCCTCGGGGTGGTTGCCTTTGCTCCGCTGCTGGCCCAGTGGGCGGTGTCCTTTGGCCCGGCCGAATATTTCATGCTGATGGTGTTCGCCATCGTCTGCCTGGCCGGGATGGCCGGCAATAAGCCGGTCAAGACCGCCGTGGCGGTGGTGATCGGTCTGCTGCTGTCGTGTATCGGCATCGACGCCAACAGCGGCGTCTACCGCTTCACCTTCGGCAGTCTGGGGCTGGCCGACGGCATTCAGTTTGTGGTGCTGGTGCTGGGGCTGTTCAGCGTCAGTGAAATCCTCATGCTGCTGGAGCGTACCCATCACGGCCAGGCGGCGGCCAAGGCCAGCGGGCGGATGCTGTTCAACTTTAAGGAAGGCGCTTCGGTATTTGCCACCAATATCCGCAGCGGTCTGACCGGTTTCATCTTCGGTATTCTGCCTGGCGCCGGAGCGACCCTGGCCAGTGCGGTCAGCTACATGTCGGAAAAACGCCTGGCCGGACCCAAGGGCAACTTTGGCAATGGCGACCTGCGCGGCCTGGCTGCTCCGGAAACCGCCAACAGCGCCTCGGCCTGCGGCTCGATGGTACCGATGCTGACCCTGGGTATCCCCGGTTCGGGCACCACCGCAGTGATGCTCGGCGCCCTGACCCTGTACAACATCACCCCCGGTCCGCTGCTGTTCCAGAACCAGCCGGATATCGTCTGGGGCCTGATCGCCTCGCTGTTCGTCGCCAACGTCATCCTGATCATCATGAACGTGCCGATGATCAAGGTGTTCACCCGCATCCTTGCGGTGCCGAACTGGGCACTGGTGCCGGCAATTGCGATCATCACCTCAATCGGCGTCTACGCCGTGCATGCCACCACCTTTGACCTGTTTCTGATGGTTGCCATCGGGGTGTTTGGCTATGTGCTGCGCAAGCTCGACTTCCCGCTGTCGGCGCTGCTGCTTGGCTTTATCCTTGGCGGCATGATGGAGAGCAACCTGCGCCGGGCACTGTCTATCTCCAATGGCGATCTGGCGATTCTCTGGAGCAGCCCGATCACCCTGGCCCTGTGGGCGCTGGTGGCGCTGATGGTGGCGCTGCCGTTCTGGCGCGGTTATCGGGCGCGCAAGGCCCGCCAGGTGCTGGCTGACGCAGCCAATGCCTGATCCTTTCAACCGGCTGGGCCTGCTCAAGCGCGGGTCCACGCCGCTGATTGGCCTGCTCGGCGGCTGGTTAGCCAGTGTCGCCGACTGGCCATTGCCATGGATGGTCGGCTCGTTACTGGCGGTGATTGCCGTGCGTTGCTGTGGTTGGCTGGCCACACCGTTGCCGGGTGGTCGGCAGGCCGGGCAATGGATCGTTGCCAGCGCCATTGGCCTGCACTTCACCGCCCCGGTGTTCGCCCAGATGTTGGCGCATTGGCCGGTGATTGTGCTCGGCGCCATGGGCACCTTTCTGCTCAGCCTGATCGGTATCGCCATCCTGCTGCGCGCCGGGGTCGACCGGCCCACCGCCTGGTTCGCCAGCATGCCCGGCGGCGCCAGCGAAATGGTGGTGCTGGGGCTTCGGCATCAGGCTCATCCGGCCCGGGTCGCCGCCGCCCACAGTCTGCGCCTGCTGTTGGTCGTGCTGATCATTCCGGCGTTGTTCACCTGGGGGCTGCCCAGCCCCGAGCCGCTGCCGCCGGGTCGGGTCGACTGGGCCTGGCTGGCTGTGCTGCTGCCGCTGGGAGCGCTGGTCGCCCTGCTCTGGCGCCGTTTTCAACAACCTAATCCCTGGATGCTCGGCCCGCTGCTGGTATGCGCCAGCGCCAGCATTGTCTTCGAGCTGGATCTGGCCTTGCCGCCCGGCGCCGGAGAGCTGGGCCAATGGCTGATTGGCTGCGCCCTGGGTTGTCACTTTGATCGATCCTTCTTTGGCAAGGCGCCGGGGTTTTTGCTGCGGGTCATGCTGTTCACTTTGCTGGCGATGCTGGTAGCTGCCGGTGCCGCTGAAGGGTTGAGCTGGTTTGCCGAGGTCGACGACCTGAGCCTGATGCTTGGCATGATGCCTGGTGGTATCACCGAACTGTGCCTGACCGCCGAAGCCCTGCACCTGTCGGTGGCCCTGGTCACTGCGTTGCAGGTGGTGCGGCTGTTTCTGGTGATGTTTCTGGCCGAGCCGCTGTATCGCTGCTGGGTGCCACCGGGGGCAGAGAAAGCGCGGGACAAAAGCGGTTAAGCTGTGCTGATTTGTGTGATCACGCCAAGGAGACAGCATGAGCAATACCGATAATCCAGGCCTCAAGGTCCGCCGTGAAGTCATGGGCGACGCCTTCGTTGACCGCGCCCTGGGCAACGCCACTGAGTTCAGCCAGCCGCTGCAGGCGTTCGTCAATGAGCATGCCTGGGGCGGGGTCTGGACCCGGGAAGGGCTGGACCGCAAGACCCGCAGTCTGATCACCCTGGCGGCGCTGACCGCGTTGAAATGCCCGCAGGAACTCAAGGGCCATGTGCGTGGCGCGTTGAATAACGGTTGCACGGTCGAGGAAATCCGCGAGGCATTGCTGCATTGCGCGGTTTATGCCGGTGTGCCAGCGGCCATCGACGCCTTCCGCGCCGCGCAGGAAGTAATCGACGCCCAGGTTTGAGGCGAGCCCAGCACACCCCGGGAGGCGGGAGCATCTGCTCCCGCAGCGCAGCTGGTGTATCCCCGGCCTTGAGCAGATGCTCAAGGCTCCCAGGAAAGCCCGAGGTTATGCTCGCGCGATGCGCCTGATCCGGCGCCAGCCGAGCACTATACCGCTGAGGCTGATCAGCAACCCGCCGAGGCTGAAGCCGATCAGCACTGCCTCGCGCAGGCGCGGGCGCTCCAGTAGCCAGGGCAGATCCCAGCTGTGCAGCAGGTTGAACAGCCAGCGGGCCAGACGTCGGTTGCGGTCCAGCACATCCAGCACCGCGCCGGTGTGTGGGTCGAGCTGTACCCAGGTGGCGGGCGCATCGTCAAAGCGGATGCGCAGCATCGGCAACGGCCGCAGCCGGTGACCGTACATGCTTTGCTCGGCGCGAGCCACATAGTAGAGGTCGTAGCGCTCGACCCATTCACTCTGCCAGACCACCCCCGGCAGGCCGGCTTGGGCCGCGGCCAGCAATTGGTTGCTATCCAGCTGTGTGCGGGCCTGGGCCTCAGGCTCAAGGCCGATGATCTGGCTCTGGCCATTGGCGGCGTAGCCGATCAGCCAGCTCTGGCCACCGAGCATGCGCCATTCCAGCTCGACCACCGGCGGGCCATTGGCGTTCAGCCGTGCCAGCGCGGTGGGCAGAGGCAGGTCGAACGCGGCCTGCTGCAGGTTGCCAGCCTGATATCCGGCCTGCGACCAGGCCGTCTGGCCGGCCAGCAGGTTCCATGGCCGCATCGACATCAGCCCGCTGAAGATCCAGGCCACCAGCACCAGCCCGAACAGCAGTCCGCCGATATGATGCCAACGGGCAAAGCCGCCGGGGTAAGGTGAACGTGAGCCGCTACGGTAGGGCTTGCTGAACCGCCAGCGCAGCAGGCCGACAACCATACCCAGTACGGCCAGCAGGGTGGCGGCCACGGACAGATACACCACCGCGTCGTGCCACAGCGGCTGCAGCCAGTTGCCGCGCAGCGGGTAGATCCAGTGCAGCCAGGCGCCGACCCAGTTCCAGCCGCGCTCCAGCGCGGTGACATCGCGCACCACGGCGCCGCTGGCACTGGAGATGTATAACCAGCGACGCTGTTCGTCGGCGATCTGCAGCCGATGCAACGGCCGGTCCGGATCAAGGCTGCGGGTATGGGTCCAGGGGTCTTCGTCGATCAGCCCGTGGTAGTTCAAGGCCACGCCCGGGGCGAACTGGGCGGCACTGGCCAGTGCCAGTTCGGCGTCGACAGCCGCGACTGGCTGGCCGGTTCGGGCGTCGAAGGCGCGGACCTGGGTAGCCTGGTTCAGCAGGTAGTGCGGCTGGCCGGCGATGCTGGTCAGGCGCAGGCTGTTGACTGGCTCGGCCAGCCCGTTGAGCAGCCGGTCCGGCTCCACGCAGCAGTCGTCCAGCGCTAGTACCGGTAGGCGCGCCCAGTGCTCGGCCGGGGTCAGCTTGGGGTAGCCGACATACAGCATCACCAGCCCGGAGCCGAACCACAGCGCCAGTAGCAGGCACAGACCAATACCCAGCCAGCGATGCCAGAGATACAGATAGCGTTTCATGGCTGGCTATCCCCCCCCTTCGCCCCGGTCCCGCTGGGCCGTGCAGTCTGGATTCAGAACCGTACATGCGCTGTCAGCTCCAGGTCGCGTGGCTCGCCCAGGTAGTACTGGCCGTTGCTCTGGTGAATAAAGCGGGCGTACTGCTCGTCGGTCAGGTTGCGGGCGCGCAGGGTCAGATCGCTGCCACTGTCGAAGCGGTAGCGCAGGAAGGCGCCGTACAAGGTATAGGACGGCACCCACTGGGTATTGGCATGGTTGGCGTAAACCGAGGAGACGTAGCGGGCATCCAGGCCGCCCTGCCAATGGCGGTTGAAGTCCTGGGTCAGCCACAGGTTGGCGACCTGTTTTGGAATATTGCTGGGGGTCTTGCCCTTGCGCGAGATGATGTTGCTGCCGCTGCGCTCGTTGAAATCATCGAAGCGCGCATCGACCCAGCCCAGATTGCCTTCGAGCAGCAGGCGCTCGGTCAGTTTGAACGAGGCGCCGAGCTCTATCCCCTCGGAGGTCTGCTGGCCGACCGGTACAGTGCTGCCAGGGTTGTTCGGGTCGGCGACCGGGAAGTCCCGACGCACGATCCGGTACAGCGCGACGGTGGCGCTGGCGCGACCATCAAGAAAGTCCAGCTTGCTGCCGACTTCCCATTGTTCACCGGTGCTCAGGTCGAAATCGCGTACCTGGGTGAAGCTGGCACTGGTCAGTGTGCCGCCGGGTGGTTCGGCCGAGGTGCTGTACTGGGCGTAGAGCATGGCCTGATCGGTCAGGTCCCAGACCAGGCCCAGGCGCCCGGTGAAGGCGTCCCAACGACGGGTAAAGCGGGCCGGGTCGGTGGCGCTGACGGTGCGATGGTTGATCACCCGCAGGTCGATGTGGTCGTAGCGCAGGCCGCTGACCAGGGCCAGGTCGGGGCGCAGTTGCAGGCGGTTTTCGGCGAACAGCGCGCGGGTCTCGACCCGGTTGCTGCGGTCCTTGTTCCAGCCACGACTGATGCCGGGAATATCATCGAAGGAGCCGGGATCAAAGCCGTTGGGGTCGACGCTATCGAGCAGTGCGTTGACCGACAGCGGAAAGCGGGTCTGGCGGTTGCGGCTGAAGTCGGCACCCAGTGCCCAGTCACTCGGTAGCGGGCCCAGATGGCTATGGGTCAGCCATTCCAGGCGGTTGCCGTTGAGTTCCTGGCTGTGCCGTTGCATGTAGGCGGCCGAACGCTCTACCGCGCTGTTGTCGGGGGTATAGCGGTAGACCTCGAGGTTGCGGTAATCACGCTGGCCACGGTAGTGGTAAAAAGTGTTGCGCAGGCTGCTGCCGGGGGCCAACTGATACTCGGTGATTGAACGCAGCCAGCGCACGCGCTGCTCGTAGCGGCCATCGGCGACGTTGTAGTTGTTGAACCGGGTGCGGCGGTCGATGCGTAGTTTTCCCTGGCGCGGGTTGAGCGTCGGGGTGCCCCAGTAGGGGCTGTCTTCCCATTCTTCCAGATACTCGAGCGCCAGGGTGTGCGACAGCTGCGGGGTCAGGTCGCTGAGCAACGAGAACGCCAGGTTGTTGGCTTCGCGCTCCTGGCGGTCGATATAGCCATTGCTGGTGCTGCGGCTGGCATCCAGGCGCAGGTAGTGCCGCGCGCCGGGACCGTCGTTGAGCGCCTGGTTGCTGCCCACGGCCAGTTCGTGGCGGTCGAAGCGGGCGTAGCGCAGACGTGCTTCGCTGGCGTTGGCGCCGCGGTTGGCCAGCTTGGTCACGTAGTTCAGGGTGCCGCCGACCGAACCGCTGCCGTGGGCGAAGGACGAGGGCCCGCCGATCAGTTCGACACGATCATAAATCCAGCTGTCGATCGGGCGATTGGCGCTGTTGTACTGCAGGCTGATGCTGTTGAATAACTGATTGACCTGTGATCCATTAAAGCCGCGGTAGGCGACGTTGCCGCCATGCCCGGGCGGGGCGGCAGCATTCACGCCGGGCAGACTGTTGGCGATTTCCTGAAAGTCACGGGCACCGATGCGCTCGATCTTGGCGCTGTCGGCCACGCTGACCGAGGCCGGGTTTTCCCGTGGGGTTAGCCCCAGCCGCGAGCCGGTGCTGATCGGCTGGTCCAGATTGAGCCCCGAAGACTGTGCTTCGGTGCCGGTGATGGTTGTGCTGGGTAGCTCCAGCGGAGCATGGTCGGCCAGGGCGAGACCGCTGGCGCTGGCCAGCAGTATGGCGAAATACTCGGGCTTCATTGATGGTTATCCTGTATCAGACACGGAGCGGCGCCCGCGCATTGCGGGTGCCAATCAAGGTGTTGGAACAGGAGGAACTAGGGGGCTCGGGGGTTGGCCGGCGGCCAGGCCTGACGGGGTGACAGTGGCTGTAGCGGTGGCCAGGCCGGAACCAGCGCCGGGCGCCGCCGTAGCAGGCAGATCAAGGCCAGAACCAGAGTCAGGCTCAGGGTCGTGAGCTGGCATAGCGGGCAATTGAATGGCAGGCTCGGTGAGCCGGAGTGCTCCTTGAGCATGGGGTCGGCGACCAGGCTACCGTCAGACAGGCCCTCACCCAGCGAACAGAACGCCACCTGACCCAGCGCCAGCCCCAGTGCCAGATGGGCGCTGTGGGTGAGCGCACAGGAAAAGCCGCTGAGCAGGATGCTCAGATACAGTAGCAAGGCGATGTGGGTGCGCTGTTGTTTGCTCAGGGGCATGTTGGCAAATCTAGCAGGCCAACGTCGGTTCGCCAATCAACGTGTCGCGGTTTGTACATTGCGGCCCGCCCGACGTGCGATAATGCCAAGTACACCCGTTGTATTCACCCATCTTGATTGTAGTGACGATGCCGCGTCTTAAGCTCCTTTGTCACAAAGCCGTCATATCGGCCCTGCTGATGCTGTTGACTGCCGGCACCTGGGCCGAAGAGACCGATTCGGTACTCGACTGGGCCCTCTGGCCTATTCCCGGTGCGGTCAATCTGGTCGATGGCCAGCCGCGCGACGGTATTGCCATGGAAGCCCTGGACTTGCTGATGGCCCGGCTGCCGGAGCTGCAGCCACGTTACCGTCTGGCCAACCGCCCGCGCCAGCAGTACGACATGGAGCAGGGCCTGGCGTTCTGCTCGATGCCGCTGCTGCGCCGTGCTGACAGCGATCAGATCGGCTATTTCATCCCGTTCATGGCCAGCACGCCGATCCAGGCGGTGATCCGCCAGGACGATCGCGAGCGCTTCCCGCTCGAGAACGGCAGCCTGTCGCTGAGCCGGTTATTGGCCGACACTGACCTGCGTGGAGGGGTGTCGGGCTTTCGCACCTATCCGACGGAGCTGGCTGCCTGGTTCAGCGAAGCCCAGACCGCCGGGCGGCTGGAGTCTGTAACTGGCGCCCTGAGCGGTGAAAATCTGTTGCTGATGGTCAGTCATGGGCGGCTGGACTTCACCTTCGAATTTGCCACCGTCACCCGGGCCATTACCCGACGCCTGGCTGTCCAGGCTCCGTTGCTGAGCCTGCCGATCCAGGAGCATCGCGAGCTGGTGGAAACCGGCATCTACTGTACCCGCAGCGATTGGGGCCGGGCGATGGCCGCGCGGCTGGATCTGGCCGTGCGCCAGATTGCTGCCGAACCGGGTGTGCTGCTGGCGCTTTATGAGCGTTGGGTTCCGGAGGAAACCTACCAGGCGTTCGCCGATGAGCTGCGCGCCTACTATCTGCAGCGCGCCGGTCAGCCTACCGCTCTACCTTGATTGGTCGCGCCTGCGCAGCAGGGCTGTTCGTGTTGTCCGTCCGACGTGCGATAATGACGGGCACACATGCTGTACTCCGAGGTCCACCATGGCTACCCCGTTACTCAATTGCGATATGGGTGAAAGCTTCGGCGCCTGGCGCATGGGCTTGGACGAGCAGGTCATGCCCTGGGTCGATTGCGCCAATATCGCCTGTGGCTTCCATGCTTCCGACCCTGGCACCATGCGTCGTACCGTGCGTCTGGCGGTCGAACACGAGGTGCGTATCGGAGCCCATCCGGCCTATCCGGATCTGGTCGGTTTTGGCCGCCGCTCGATGGCCTGCAGTGCCGAGGAAGTCGAAGACCTGCTGCTGTACCAGATCGGTGCGCTGGAAGCGATCTGCCGGGCCGAGGGTACCTGGGTCAGCTACGTCAAGCCGCACGGTGCGCTGTACAACGACATGATGCGCCAGCCCGACTTGCTGGCCACGGTGATCCGCACCATTGCCCGCTATGACCGCAGTCTGCCACTGATGCTGCTGGGTCAGGCCGACAACCGCCAGGCCGAGGCCCTGGCCCAGGAGCATGGCATCGTGCTGTGGCTGGAGGGCTTCGCCGACCGGGGTTACGATGCCAATGGCCTGCTGCTGCCCCGCACGCTCCCAGGTGCGGTGCACCATGACCCGCAGCGGATCCTTGATCAGGCTCTGGCTTTGGCCCGGGGCGAGCCGCTGATCGCCAGCGATGGCAGCGCCCTGCACCTGCGGATCGACTCGCTGTGCGTGCACGGCGATAACCCCGAATCGGTCGCAGTGGTCCGCCGCATCCGCGAGGCGATGCAGGCACTGGATCCGCCATGAACCCGCAGGTCGAGACCGCCAGCCTCGACAGTCTGATAATCCGATTGTTCGAGCGTATCGACGAACACAACATGCCCTGGCTGCTGGCCGCCGCTCAGCGGCTGCGCGACAGCTTTGGTGCGCTATTGGTCGATCTGGTGCCGTCCTACACCACCCTGCTGCTGCACTATGACGTGCGAGCTCTGGACGAGTGGCAGGCCCGCGAGCTGATCGAACAGGCGCTGACCGATCTGCAGCCGCTGGAACACCTGAGTGGCCAGCGCCATGAACTGCCGGTCTGGTATCACCCCAGTGTTGGCCCCGACCTGGAGCCACTGGCCCGGCACAGTGGCCTGAACCCGAATGAGCTGATTCAGCGCCACTGCAGCCGTGACTACAGCGTGTTCGCCCTGGGTTTTGCTCCCGGCTTTGCCTATCTGGGTCTGGTCGAGCCGCAACTGATGGCGCCGCGGCTGGCCACCCCACGCCGGCGGGTGGCGGCCGGCAGCGTCGGGATTGCCGAACGCCAGACCGCGATCTATCCGCTGGAGTCGCCCGGTGGCTGGAACCTGCTCGGGCGTACCCCAGTGGCGCTGTTCGATCCCAAATATCAGGGTTACAGCCTGTTGCAGCCTGGCGACCGGGTGCGCTTCGTGGCGATCAGTCATGGCGAGTTTCTGCGTCTGGGCGGTGATGACAGCCCGCTGGAGGAACGCCCATGAGCCTGCGGGTAGAGCAGACCCTGGGGCTGGCCCAGCTACAGGATCACGGCCGCTTCGGTGTGCGCCATCTGGGGGTGACCCAGGGCGGAGCACTGGACTGGATCAGTGCCGGACTGGCCAATCACCTGCTGGGCAACAGCGCCGACTGCCCGGTCCTGGAAATCCCGCTTGGGGGGCTGACGCTGCGCTGTGAGCAGGACACCACCCTGGCGCTGACCGGCGCCGATCTACAGGCCACACTGGATGACCAGCTACTGGCCCCGTGGTGCAGCTTTGCCGTCAAGGCCGGCCAGCGGCTGGTCTTCAACACCCCGCTGTATGGTGTGCGCGCCTACCTGGCTGCCCCCGATGGCTTTCGTGCGCCGCAGGTTCTGGGCTCCTGCGCGACCGTGGTACGGGACCGGTTGGGTGGCCTGCAGGGCAATGGCGCCGCTCTGCAGGCAGGTGATCAACTGGATGCTGCAGCCCGAAGACCGAAGCCGGTGAGTCTGCCGGAACCGCTGCGTCCGGATCTGCGCCGCCCGGTTCAGTTGGAGCTGGTGCCGGGTGCCCAGATTGCCCGGTTCAGCGGAGTCAGTTTGTTCCAGGCGTTCAATCAGGTGTGGCGGGTGGATGCCCGGGCCGACCGGATGGGGGTGCGCCTGCAGGGCCCGGTGCTGCATTACCAGGGTGAGGCGTTGGTGTCCGAAGGGATTGCCCTGGGGGCAGTCCAGGTGCCGCCCGATGGCCAGCCGATCATCCTGCTCAACGACCGGCAGACCATTGGGGGCTACCCACGGTTGGGCGCCCTGAGCCCGGTAGCGGTCGCCCGGCTGGCCCAGTGTGGCGTTGGCGAACCGGTCAGGTTGCGCATCAGCAGCCATAGCCAGGCCCGCGAACGCTATCTGCACTGGCTGGAACTGATCGACGGGCGCAACGATCACTACCCGCCGGTTCACCGCGGCTGATCAGGCCGGGCCGTTGTTCTTCCATGGCAGTTTGGGGGCAGTCAGGCGCTGGCCGTCGCTACCCGGCACCTCGCCAAAGCGAGCTTGTCCGCTTTCCCAATCATGCTGAGCCTGGATGATGTAGTCCTTGCTGTGACCCACGAAGTTCCACCACATCAGGATGTCTTCGCCAAAGGGCGCGCCGCCGACCAGCAGTGCCCGGCTATGCATCGACAGATGCAGTTGCATGCCACTGTGACCGGGCCCCAGATAGGCCAGCTCATTGACCTCCACATTTTCATGGCCAATCCAGGCCTCGCCTTCGAGTACCAGCAGACCGTACTCGAAATCCTCGCGGATCGGCAGAATCACCTGGCAGGCGCTGACGCTGGCCAGGTCGGCGGCAAACAGCGGGGTGTGTACCCGCACCGGTGATTGCCGGCCCAACAGTTCGCCGACCAGCAGGGTCAGCTCACAGCCCTGTTCCTCCCAGCATGGCAGGTCCGGATAGTGCTCAAAGGCCGGGTCACTGTCGGCCAGCGCCTCGGGCAGGGCGATCCACAACTGCGCAGCATGTAGTACCCCGCTGTCAGGCAGGGAGTCTTCGGTATGCACGATACCGCGCCCGGCGCTCATCAGATTGACCTGCCCCGGCCGGATCACCTGTTCATTGCCCAGGCTGTCGCGGTGCAGCACCTCACCCTCGATCATCCAGGTAAAGGTCTGCAGGCAGGTGTGCGGATGGGCGCCAACGTGCATGCCCTCATCCGGGCCAAAGTGCGCCGGCCCGGCATGATCGAGAAAGCACCAGGCCCCGATCAGCCGGCGCTGGCGCGTCGGCAGTACCCGGCTGACCGGCAGGCTGCCGCCAATTTCGGCGGTGCGCGCACTGATCAGTTCAACCTCCGGAATCTCGGCGGCGGACGGACAGTCGCGTGAATCGGATAACTGGCAGTCGGATTCGTGATTGCTCACAACTACCCCCTTTTTTCAGGCTCTCACTAACTCTATTAAAGCATGTAGTGAGTTGGTCAGCCTTTCTGCACGCTGTAGCTCTGGATCAGATTGGCGTATTGCGGCAAATGTCCGGCCAGCAGGCCGCCAAATCCTTCGACATCATTGCGCCAGTCACGATGCAGCTCGCAGCCGATGGCAAACCAGGTCATCAGTTGCGCGCCAGCCTGTTCCATACGGCTCCAGGATGCCTCACGAGTAGTCTGGTTGAAGGTGCCGGAGGCATCTGTACAGACGAACACCTCGTAGCCCGCTTCCAGCGCGGACAGTACCGGAAATGCCACACATACCTCAGTCACTACCCCGGCAATGATCAACTGCTTCTTGCCGGTGGCCTTGACCGCGGCCAGAAACTCTTCGTTGTCCCAGGCATTGATCTGGCCTGGCCGGGCGAAGTACGGGGCGTCCGGGAACATGGCCTTGAGTTCGGGCACCATGGGACCATTTGGTCCGTCTTCGAAACTGGTGGTCAGAATGGTTGGCAAGCCGAAGAACTTGGCAATATCGGCCAGGGCCAGCACATTGTTCTTGAAATCATCCGGGCTGAAATCGCGGACCAGAGACAGCAGGCCGGCCTGATGGTCGACCAGCAGGACAGCGGCGTTGTTCTTGTCCAGGCGGTTGTAGGTAAAGGCCATGGGATTCTCCTAACGAATTTTTTGAGTTTGCCCACCGCGCACAGGCAACGGGTTGCTCCAGCCTAGACACGGAACGGTGGAAGAAATAGCCCCTATAAACGATACTCATCGTTCTACTAGCAGGACGATGCCATGCAAGATCTCAACGACCTTTATTTCTATGTTCAGGTAGTCGAATACTCGGGCTTCTCTGCCGCCGGGCGGGCGCTGGGCATGCCCAAATCCCGGCTGAGCCGGCGTATCGCGCAACTGGAAGAGCGGCTTAATGCCCGGCTGATCAACCGTTCCAGCCGACGCTTCAGCGTGACCGAGCTGGGGCAGGAGTACTACCGCCATTGCAAGGCCATGCTGACCGAGGCCGCGGCGGCCCAGGAGTTGATCGACCGGGCCCATGCCGAGCCGCGGGGGCTAGTGCGCCTGAGCTGCCCAACGGCGTTGCTGCAGTTTCGGGTGGCGCCCATGCTGTCCGAGTTCATGCGTCTCTACCCGCAGATCGAGTTGCAGATAGAGGCCAGCAATCGGCGGGTTGATGTTGTGCATGAAGGGCTGGACATCGCTCTGCGGGTTCGCTTTCCACCGCTGGAAGACAGCGATCTGGCGATGAAAGTGCTGGCCCAGAGCCCGCAGCAACTGGTGGCCGCACCGGGCCTGCTGGCCGAAACCGGCATTCTGGAGAGCCCCGAGCATTTGCAGCGGCTACCCAGCCTGGACTGGGAGCGGCCCTACAAGGAGCATCTCTGGTGCCTGGAACATGTCAGCGGCCATGCTTGCCAGATAGCCCACCGGCCCAGACTGGTCAGCGATGACATGGGCATGTTGCGCCAGGCGGCGCTGGATGGCGTGGGGATTGTGCAATTGCCGCTGCTGGTTGCCGGGCATGATTTGCAGGACGGGCGTTTGCAGGCGGTGCTGCCCGACTGGCGTCCACGCGGTGGCATCATTCATGCCGTATTTCCCAGTCGCCGTGGCTTGCTGCCCTCGGTACGCACGCTGCTGGACTTTCTCGGGGAACGTTTCGGTGACAACGATTTCATTCCGGCCTGCACGCAGTGATGGCTTTGCCAATAACAATCAGACTGTTAACGTAGCCCACAACTAACCTAGGGAGGGTGCCCCATGTTGAAATCCTTGCTGGCTATCGCCCTGGGTGCCTCGGTCGGTGCCAGTTTCCGCTGGTGGCTGGGACTCAAGCTCAATACATTGTTTCCAGCCATTCCACTGGGCACCCTGACTGCTAATCTTATTGGTAGCTATATAGCCGGACTGGGCATTGCGCTACTGGCTAACATGCCCTCTCTCAGCCCGGAGTGGCGGCTGCTGTTGATTACCGGTTTCTGTGGCGGACTGACCACCTTTTCGACCTTCTCCGCCGAAACCTTTGCGCTGTTGCAGGATGGTCGGGGGCTGATGGCGCTGGGAGCGATTGCCCTGCATGTCACCGGCTCGCTGCTGATGCTGGCGGTCGGGTTCTACAGCATGCAGCTTCTTCAGGGGCAGATGGGAGGAGGTCTGTAATGAACGGTTATCTGATCAGTTTTTATACCCAACAGGATCGCCAGCACCGCGGCCAGCCATTGGGCCACTGGCTGATTGGCCTGGCTCGGGAGCTGGAGCTGCGTGGCGCAACGCTGTCAGCCGCGCTGGAAGGTTTCGGGCACAGTGGTGAGCTGCGCTCGGCGCGTTTCTTCGAGCACGCCCAGCAGCCGCTGGTGGTGCGTATCGCTGCGACCGAAGACGAGTGCGCGCGGCTGTTTCAGCGGCTGGATCAGGAGGATTTTGACCTGTTCTACGTCAAGACCCCGGCTGAGCTCGGGCATGTTGGCAAGCGCGTGGCCCGTGACGCCTGAACCGCCCCGGGCTCAGGCCCGGGGAATGGCAATGCGCAAGAACAGGCTGTAGAGCATCGGCAATACCACCAGGGTCAATACGGTAGCGAAGCCCAGACCAAACATGATCACTACCGCCATGCTCTGGAAGAACGCATCGGTCAGCAGCGGGGCCATGCCGAGAATGGTGGTCAGGGCTGCCATCGATACCGGCCGGACCCGGCTGATCGAGGCATCGACCAGCGCCTCATAGGCGGCCTTGCCGCTATCCAGCTGCAGCCGGATCTCATCGACCAGCACGATACCGTTCTTGACCAGCATGCCGCTGAGGCTGAGAAAGCCGAGCAGAGCCATGAAACCGAACGGTATGCCGGTCAGCAGGAAACCGAAGGTCACGCCGATGATCGCCAGCGGCACGGTCAGCCAGATCACCATAGCCCGTTTGAACGAGTCAAACAGCAGGATGGTGATCAGGAACATCACCAGATAACCCAGCGGCAGACTGCCGAATACCGCCCGGCGGGCGTCGCGCGAGCTTTCGTATTCACCACCCCATTCCAGGCTGTACCCCGGCGGCAGCTCGATGGCCTCGATCTGCGGGCGCAGGCGCTGGAACAGCTGGGCGGCGGTCTGGCCGCTGAGAATGCTCGGGTCGGCCTGTACGGTCAGTGTGCGCTTGCGATCCAGGCGCATGATCAGCGGATCTTCCCAATTGGTGACAAAGCCGCTCACCACTTGCTCAATCGGCACATAGGTGGCGCGGGCGCTGCTCCAGACCTGCAGGTCATTGAGGGTAGCGGCGTTCAGTCGTTCGTCATCCGGGGTGCGGGCAACGATCGGCAGCAGCCGGGTGCCGTCGCGGTACAGGCCAACGGTCATGCCGCTGAAGTTCATCTTCAACAGTGCATCCAGATCGCTCTTGTCGACTCCGATTTCACGGGCCCGGGCCTCGGCAAATTGCGGCCGAACCAACTTGGTGCGTTCTCGCCAGTCATGCATCACTGCGCTGGAGACTGCGTCGGCGCGGATGATCGCCGCCGCCTCGGCGCCAATCCGGCGCAGCACTTGCGGATCGGCACCGGTGAAACGGGCCTCGATCTTGCTGTCCGAGCCGGGGCCGAGCATCAACTGCTTGAGCTTGGCCTGCACGTCCGGATACTGCTCGCGCAGGTGTTGATCCAGCTTGGCGATCAGGGGTTCGATCTGTTCACGGTCTTCGGTGCGCACCAGGATCTGGGCAAAGTTGGAGTACTGGCGCTGGGGGAAATAGGTCAGGATGAACCGCAGTGCGCCCTGGCCAATGGTCGAGGTGACCGAGGTCACGCCCTCCTGAGCCAGTACATAGCGGTCAATTTCACTGACGACTTCCTCGGTGTAGCGGATGTCGCTGCCCTTGGGCAGCCACAGATCGATAAAGAACATCGGCGTGTTGGACGGCGGGAAGAAGCTCTGGCGCACCTTGCCAAAGCCGGCCACTGAGACCACCAGCAACACCACCAGCAGGACACTGACCGCGACCCGGTGGTGCAGGGCAAAACCGAGCAGCCGGCGGTAGCTGGTGAAAATGATGCCCTGATACGGCTCCTGGCTATCGCCGCCGCTCAGGGGCTGGCCATCCTTGAAGAACAGACTGGCAAAGAACGGCGTCAGGGTGATGGCGGTGACCCAGCTCAGCAGCAGGGAAATCAGCAACACTTGAAACAGCGACAGACAGTATTCGCCGGTGGCGTCTTCTGACAGGCCAATGGGGGCGAAGGCAATGATTGCGATGGCGGTAGCGCCGAGCAGCGGCAGCTTGGTCTGGCGTACGATCGAGCGGGCCGCCTCCAGCGTGCTCTGACCGCGCTGACGGCCGACCAGGATGCCCTCGACAATGACGATGGCATTGTCCACCAGCATCCCCAGGGCGATCACCAGCGCCCCGAGCGAGATGCGTTGCAACTCGATTCCCAGCAGCTTCATGAAAATGAAGGTGCCCAGCACCGTCAGAGCCAGCACCAGACCGATCAGCAGGCCGCTGCGCAGGCCCATGAACAGTAGCAGTACGCCGATGACGATGACCACCGCCATGACGAAGTTGAGTACGAAGCCGCGGACCGAACCCTGGACCTCGTCGGCCTGATTGTAGAACTGCTCGATGCGCATCCCGGCTGGGCGTTGGCTATCCAGTTCGGCCAGTCGCTGGCTGACCGCCTGGCCGACATCGACCACATTGACATGGGCGGCGAACGACACACCCAGCCCCAGGGCGCGTTCTCCCTGGGCCCGGTAGAGGTTGTCCGGCTGCTCGCTGAAGCCCCGGCGCAGGGTAGCGATATCGCCCAGGTAGACACGCTGGGCGCTGCCCGGCTCGCTGATGATCAGGCGCTCCAACTCGCTGATGTCCTCGAACTCACCGGTCGGGTGTAGGCGGATCGACTCGCTGCCGACCAGCATGCGCCCGGCATCGGAGACCACGTTCTGGTTGCTCAGCACCTGTTGCAGGCGCAGCGGGGAAATCCCCAGGCTGGTCATGCGCGCCCGGGAAATTTCCACATAGACTTCCTCCTGCGGCAGGCCGGCCAGGCTGACCTTGCCTACGCCCTTGATCAGCACCAGCTCGCGGCGTAGATAGTCGGCAAAATCGCGCAGTTCGCGGTAACTGTAGCCGTCACCGCTGAGCATCAGGAAAATGCCGTAAACATCGCCGAAATCATCGCGGATACGCGGTTCATCGACTCCTGGTGGCAGGAACGGGCGCAGATCGTTGATGCGCCGGCGCATTTCGTCCCAGATCTGCGGCAGATCATTCGGGCCGTACTGGCTCTGGACCTCGATGGTGATCTGCGACAGCCCGGCGCTGCTGATCGAGGTGATCTTGTCGATGTAGGGCAGTTGCTGGATGGCATTTTCCAGCGGGTAGGTGACTTCTTCCTCGACCTGCTGCGGCGAGGCGCCGGGATAGGGTGTGACCACCATGGCCATCTTCAGGGTAAAGGCTGGGTCTTCCAGCCGCCCCAGCCCAAGAAAGGCGACCAGCCCACCAAACCCGAGAATCAGTGCTACCAGCCAGCTGGTGACCCGGCGCTGGATGAAATAACCGGCGACGTCCATTACAGCCCCCGCTCGCGAGTCCACTCCCTCACGCGCTGGCCCTCGGCCAGTTCCGCGCCGCCGGCGGCGACGATCTGCTCACCCGGCTCCAGCCCGGCAAGAATTTCAATCGCATTCTGGGTCAGTTGCCCGACCTGTACTTCCCGGGCGTGTACCTTGAGGCCGCCCTCATGTTCGCTGACAATCCAGACCTGGCGTACTTCCGGTCCCCCCGCATCGGGACTGAACACCGCCTCGACCGGCACCAGCAACGGCATGCCGGCCTGCTGGCTAACCTGGGCGACATCCAGCAATACCGTGGCGCTCATGCCGGGCAGCAGTACCAGCCCCTGGGGCGGTTGCATGGCCAGGGTTACCTGATAGGTCAGGCTTTTGGGGTCTGGCTGGCTGGCGTGTTCCTTGTAGAGCGCCTCGATCTCGATTCCCGGCAGGCTGTCAATGCGCACTCTTGGGCGGATATCGCCCGGGTCGATATCGGCCCGCAGGCCCGACAACAGGCTTTCCGGAACCTGAAACACCACATCCATGCTGTCGCCGGCGTACAGGGTCACGATCGGCTGATTCGGTTGCACGATCTGGAATCGTTCGACATGGGTGCGTGCTACCCGTCCGGCGAACGGTGCGCTCAGGCGGGTGTAGGCCAACTCCTGGCGCGCCAGGTTAAGTGCTGCCTCGGCCTGATTGAACTGAGCCCGGCGCTCGTCCAGCTCGGCTTGCGAGACCATTTGCCGCTCGATCAACTGCTGCATCCGTTCCAGCTGGCTGCGGGTCAGGTCGTAGCTGGCCTGACGATCATTCAGGCGCAGCCCGACGTCGGTATCGTCCAGTTCGGCGATTGCCTCGCCCGGTTGCAGCAACTGCCCTTCGCGCACCCGCAGCTCTTTCAGCTCGCCCCCCAGCCGAAAAGACAGCTCGGCTTCCTCCGGCGCCTTGAGCCGGCCGGGAAATTCACGCAGGTGCTGGGCCAGTGGGTCAGCCACGGCAAACAGCTTGACCGGACGGATGGTATCGGCGGCAGGAGCGTCACTGCCGGAACAGGCGGACAGCAGAGGCAGGGTCGCCAGCAGCAGGGCAAGGGACTGGACAAGACGGGCTAGAGGCATCATGGACCTGACTTCAGTAACAGGGGGCTAATGGCGCGATTATAGGCGTGAAAAATGAAAATGAGCTGAACTGGCAACAGTTTGTCGTCAAATGCAGGGTTCGTTCAGACCTTGTACAGACTACCGCAGCGAACACATGGCGTGTTGGTTTTATATTCCTTATTGATCTATGCATAGATCTTTGAAGTATATTATGCTGATGCTTGCTGAATACCCCCAAGAGTATTTATCGGTTAGCTTTCAGGGCCGGCTACACTCATTATATGGCCTGTATTTGCGAGGAAATTCGCATGATCTTTCGCCAGCTCTATGACACTACTTCATCAACGTACACTTACCTGCTGGGCGACGAACGCAGCCGCGAGGCTCTGCTGATCGACCCGGTATTCGAGCAGGTCCAGCGTGACCTGGCGCTGCTCGATGAACTGGGGCTGCACCTTAAACTGGTGGTCGATACCCACGCCCATGCCGACCACATTACCGCTGCCTGGCTGCTCAAGCAGAAAACCGGGTGCGCGATCGCCTCGGCCAAGGTGATCAATGCCGCGCATGTCGATCTGGCGCTGGAACATGGCCAGCGCTTTGGGGTGACCGGTATTGAGCTTGAGGCTCGCGCTACACCTGGTCATACCGACGGCTGCATGAGCTATGTGCTGGCCGATCAGTCGATGGTGTTCACCGGTGATGCGCTACTGATCCGTGGCTGCGGCCGTAGCGATTTTCAGCAAGGCAACGCCCATACCCTGTACCGTTCGATCACCGAGCAGCTGTTTAGCCTGCCAGACAGCTGCAGTGTCTATCCGGCCCACGACTACCATGGTCGTACCCAGAGCACCATTGGTGAAGAGCGACAGTTCAACGCTCGGGTTGGCGGTGATGCCAACGAAATCGACTTCGTTGGCTACATGCAAGCCATGCGTTTGCCGCATCCCAAGCTGATTGATGCCGCGGTGCCGGCCAACCTGCGCAGCGGTTGCCCGGAAGACGGCAGGCTACCGGATGAGCCGCGCTGGGCTGACCTGCGTATCACCTATGCCGGGGTGCCGGAGGTTGAACCGGAATGGCTGATTCACAACCAGCCATCGGTGACTGTGCTGGATGTGCGCCATGACGATGAAATTATCGACGGCGAGCGACCGGCCGGGCTCGATCTGGCGCTGCACATTCCGCTCGATCAGTTGCGTGAACGGATCGCCGAGGTACCCAGCGACAAACCGGTGGTGACCCTGTGCCGCTCCGGCCGGCGTTCGGCGCTGGCGGTCAGCATTCTCAAGGAGCAGGGCTTTGAGCGGGTCGCCAGCCTGCGCGGCGGGTTGCTCAGGCTCAAGGGCTGAGCTTCAGTCGCCAGCGCGAAACCGCGCCGGCGTCACCCCCCGCCAGCGGCGGAAGGCGCGCACAAAGGCATTCTCGTCGGAAAACCCCAGCTGCTCGGCGATCTCGCTGATGCGCTGATCGCCACGCAGTGCCTGACTGGCCATTTGCTGCAGCACACTCTCGCGCAGACTCTTGAACGACAGTCCATCCTCGGCCAGCCGGCGGTTCAGGTGCCGCCCACTGAGATTCAGCTGCTCGGCAATGCGCTCCTTGCCCCAGCGCGGGTTGGCGCGCACCAGCCGTTGCACCTCGGCGCTCAGGCTATGCTGGCCAAGTTCGGCCAAGGTGTGATCGGCCAGTTGCCGCAGGTGATCGCGCAAGGCGCTGTTGGCCTGGATCTGCGCCAGTGTCAGTTGGTCGGTACTGAACCCCAGATGGTTGCAGCCGGCCTCAAACTGCACCGGGCAACCGAGCAGTGCCTGGTAATCGGCCAAGGGTGCCAGCGGCGCATGTGCCAGCCAGATGCCGCTGGGCCGAAACTGCCCGCCAGTGGCCCAACGGGTCAGGCTGAGCATGCTCGCCAGCACCGCCTCGACCCGCTCGGCACTGCGCACCCGCAGGTGCGGCTGGTAATCGATGAACACCTGCCCGGCTTCGCGGTGCAGTTGGAACTCGCCACCATCACCAATCACCGGGGCGTATTCGATCAGCTCCTCCAGCGCCTCGCCAAAGGTGTCGCAGGTCACCAGCAGCATGCCGACACTGTCCAGATGCCCGACCTGGATCGCCAGTCCCAATCTGAGTCCGATCAACGGATCGCCACTGGCGCTACAGAACGCCTCCCAGAGCTGGTCCTGCCAGCCGATTGGCACCCGCTCGGCATCGCGCAGACGCGCCAGCAGCGGCGCCGGCAGGGCAATACCCAAGCGTTCGGCCATCTGCACGATGGCCTGGCTGTAACGCGGGGTGACGCTGTGTTCGGAGCAATCGTGCATGGCCTGAATTGCCGGTCCTTGTGTCCTGTTTGACCCGATACCGCGCGCAGACGGTTAGCTAGACTGGGATCATAACCTTGCACCCGTGCTGCTGTAACGCCAGCCGATGCAGCTGAAGGTTGTGAGCTGCCCTGGAAGATCGCACTGCTCTGGCCAGTTTCGGCATCGCGCCACCAGCACCAAGCCCTCAGGCACACAGCTAGCAACGATGAATACCTATAACAAGAAAGAGGAAACACCCATGTACGCAGTGATCGGCGCCGGCCCCATGGGGCTGGCCGCAGCGCGCAATCTGCAGAAGCTCGGCATCCCCTTCACCGGGCTGGAATTGCACAGCGACGTCGGCGGCCTGTGGGACATCGACAACCCGCATAGCACCATGTACGACAGCGCCCACCTGATCTCCTCCAAGCGCATGACCGAATTTGCCGAATTCCCCATGCGTGATGACGTTGCGGCCTACCCCCACCACAGTGAAATGCGCCGTTATTTTCGTGACTATGCCGAACATTTCGGCCTCAAGCGCTACTACGAATTCAACACCCGGGTGCTTGATCTAAGCCCCGAAGGCGACGGCTGGCGCCTGACCAGCGAGCGCGACGGTCAGCGCCAGAGCCGGCTGTTCAGTGGGGTACTGATCGCCAACGGCACTCTGCACACCCCGAACATGCCGGCGTTGCCCGGCAAGTTCGCCGGCGAGCTGATGCATTCGGCCGCCTACCGCAGCCCCGAGCTGTTCAAGGGCAAACGCGTACTGATCGTCGGTTGCGGCAACTCCGGCGCCGACATTGCCGTAGATGCCGTGCACCAGGCCGCCAGCGTCGATCTGAGCCTGCGCCGTGGCTATTACTTTATCCCCAAATTCATCAAGGGCCGGCCCACCGACACCCTGGGTGGCAAACTCAAGCTGCCGCGCGCGCTGAAGCAGAAACTCGATGGTGCGCTGATCCGCCTGCTGATGGGCAAACCCTCGGACTACGGCCTGCCCGACCCGGACTATCGGATCTACGAATCGCACCCGGTGATGAACTCGCTGATCCTGCACCACCTGGGCCATGGCGATATTACCGCGCGCCGCGACATTCAGCGGGTCGACGGCCACAGTGTGCATTTCAGTGACGGCCAGGTCGCCGACTACGACCTGATCCTGATGGCCACCGGCTACCAGCTCGACTACCCGTTCATCGCCCGTGAGCAGTTGAACTGGCCGGCCGGGCTGGATGCCCCGCAGCTGTACATGAACGTATTCCACCCCGAACACCACAACCTGTTCATGATGGGTATGATCGAAGCCGCCGGGCTCGGCTGGGAAGGTCGCAACCAGCAGGCGCGGCTGGTGGCGCTGTATATTCGCCAGCAGTTGGCCGGCAGCGCCGCAGCCGAACGTTTCAACGCAGTCAAGCGCGAACGTGCGGGTATCAACCTGGATGGTGGGTACAACTACATCAAATTGGCGCGCATGGCCTACTACGTCAACAAGCAGGCCTACCTCGATACCCTGGCGCAGCATATCGGTGAGCTGGAGCGGCAGTTGCCGGCCGAACAGCCGCAGCCGGTGCACGCATGAGCGGCGCGCTGCCGATCCAGTTCGACCCGGCCAGCCTGATCGCCCTCAACCTGATCATGGCCTGCATGATGTTCGGCGTCTCGTTGAGCCTGCGCCTGGAAGACTTCAAGCGCATCGCCCTGGCCCCGGTCGCGCCGCTGGCCGGGCTGCTGGCGCAGTTTCTGCTGTTGCCGCTGGCCACCTGTCTGTTCACCTGGGCCTTTGCCATCGAGCCGGAGCTGGCGCTGGGCATGATGCTGGTGGCCGCCTGCCCGGGCGGCAGCTTCTCCAACATCATGACCTGGCTGGGGCGCGGCAACGTCGCGGTATCGGTCAGCATGACCGCAGTCTCAAGCCTGGCTGCTACCGTGATGACGCCGCTGAATTTTGCCTTCTACGGCTGGCTCAACCCGCACACCCGCGACTACCTGACCCAGATCAGCCTGGAGCCGGGCGGCATCCTGCTGTTGGTACTGCTGGTGCTGGCCGTGCCGCTGGTGCTGGGCATGACCACCGGGCGCAAGCTGCCGGGCCTGGTGGCGCGCAGTGAAAAGCCGCTGCGGATCATCTCGCTGCTGGTATTTCTCGGCTTTGTCGGCATCGCTTTCTTCAACAATTTCGGCCTGTTCATCGAGCGCTTTCACAGCTTCTTCTGGCTGGTGGTGCTGCATAACCTGCTGGCGCTGACGCTGGGTTACGGTATGGGCCGGCTACTGAAACTGCCGGTCACCGACCGCCGCGCGGTGACCATGGAAGTCGGCATCCAGAACTCCGGTCTGGGGCTGGTGATCCTGTTCACCTTCTTCCCTGAAGCTGGCGGCATGATGTTGATCACCGCCTTCTGGGGCGTCTGGCATCTAGTCAGCGGGCTGACCCTGTCGCAGATCTGGGCCCGCTTGCCGATCCCGGCCAACGACCCCATGGCCAAAGTTCATTCCACACAAGTACAACAATCATGAGCCCACGTATTCTGATTACCGGCGCCGCCGGCTATATCGGTCACCAGCTTGGCAACCGCCTGGCCGTCGACCATCACGTCATCGGGACCGACATCCGCGCCCGCGACGATCTGGCCTTCCCGGTGCGCCAGCTGGATATCCGCGCCCCGGCCCTGGCCGACTTGCTGAGCGCAGAAGGTATTACCCATGTAGTGCACCTGGCCTCGGTACTGCAGGCCTCGAAAGATCGTGCCCGTGATTACGACATCGACGTCAACGGCACCCGCAATGTGCTCGACTGCTGCCTCAAGGCTGGTGTGCAGCACCTGACCGTCACCAGCTCCGGCGCCGCTTATGGCTACCATCCGGACAACCCGGCCTGGATCGACGAGACCGACGCCCTGCGCGGCAACCCGGAATTTGCCTACTCCGACCACAAGCGCCAGATCGAGGAACTGTTAGCTGATTACCGCGCCCGGTATCCGACGCTGCAGCAGTTGATCTTCCGTCCCGGCACTGTGCTGGGTGAAAGCACCCGCAACCAGATCACCGAGCTGTTTATGGCGCCGAAGATTCTTGCCCTCAAGGGCAGCGACTCGCCGTTCGTGTTCATCTGGGACCAGGATGTGATCGGCGCCATGGAGATGGGCATCCGCCAGAGCAAGACCGGCATCTACAACATGGCTGGCGACGGCGCCTTGAGCATGGCCGAGATCGCCCGGCGGCTGAACAAACCGCTGCTGACCCTGCCGGTGTGGCTGGTCAAGGCCGGACTGCAAGTCGCCAAATGGCGCGGCAAACCCACCGGCCCGGAACAGGTCAACTTCCTGCGCTACCGCCCGGTACTCAGCAACCGCCGGCTCAAGGAGGAATTCGGCTACCCACTGGCAAAGACCTCGGCCGAAGTGTTCGAGCTGTTTGCCACGCACAACAACCTGCGCCAACCCTGAGCCAGCCCCAGTGCCAAGTGGATCCCAACACCTGGATTGCCACGGGCCTTTGGCCCTCGCAATGACGGCCGGGCCAATGCGCCCGCTCGCCGTCATTGCGAGGAGCAGGGGGCGGCCATCCGCCGGCGTGGTAATCCACAAGCCTCAAAGCCCATACTCGCATCGTCATTGCGAGGAGCAGGGGGCGGCCATCCGCCGACGTGGCAATCCACAGAACACCCCATCAGCCCCACAAGGATGCCCCTCAATGAGCGTAACCCTGATCACCGGCGCCGCCTCCGGCCTCGGTTGGGCCATGGCCCAGCATTGGCATGCCGCCGGTCACCGGCTGGTTCTGGCCGACATCAACGCCGCCCAACTCAGCGAGCGCGCCGCCCAGTTGAACAGCCCCGAGCGGCTGCTGACGGTCAGTGCCGACATTACCCGCGCCGAGGATATCCAGCGCCTGATCAACGCCACAGAGCAACGTTTCGGCCGCATCGATCTGCTGGTCAACAACGCCGGTATCACCCACCGCTCGCCGGCCCACCAGACCGACCCGGCAGTGTTCCGCAAGGTCATGGCGGTGGACTGGCAGGGCCCGGTTGAGCTGACCCTGGCGGCGCTGCCGCTGCTGCGCCAAAGTCGCGGCAGCATCATCTGCATCGGCTCCATGGCCGGCTGGATGCCGGTGCCTGGGCGTGCCGCCTACTGCGCGGCGAAAAGCGCCCTGACCCAGTTCTTCGAGGTGCTGCGCCTTGAGCTGGAAACCGACGGCATTCATATCCTCATGGCCTACCCGAGTTTTCTCGATACGCCGATCGAACACCACGCCCTGGGCAAGGACGGCAGCACCGCCCGGCACCCACGCTCAATGATCGGCAGCATGAAAAGCCCGGAATGGATGGCCGCGCTGATCGACCGCAGCCTGCAACAGCGCAAGCGCTGGCTGCTGCCAGAACCCATCTCCAGGTTCGGCAGCCTGCTCTGGCGCCTGGTCCCGGCGTTATACTTGCGCAGCGTGCGCAAACGCTTTGCCGGCGAACTGCGCTAGTCACCTACTGAACCTGACCAGCAGGCACCCTCTTCCACCAAGGACCCACATGCTTATCGACCCCTGGCTCTGGATCGCGCTGTTCATCCTGATCGCCTACACCATCGAAGCGATCACCGGCTTCGGCAGTATCGTCATTGCCCTGTCGCTTGGCGCCCTGCTGCTGCCAATCCCGGACCTGATGCACGTGCTGGTGCCACTGAACATCTGCATGAGTGGCTTTCTCGCCTGGCGCCACCGCCAACATATCCATGCGCCGACTCTGCTCAAACTGATCCTGCCACTGATGCTGGCCGGCACCCTGCTTGGCTATGTGCTGCGGCCCTGGTTAGGCGACAGCCTGTTGATGCTGCTGTTTGGCCTGCTGGTGCTGTGGTTCGCCGCCCGTGAACTCTGGCGTCTGGCCCGCAATCACCTGAGTGCCGGTCATCCGGGCTGGCTCAGCCGTGGCCTGACGCTGGGTGCCGGCCTGACCCACGGGTTGTTCGCGTCCGGCGGCCCGCTGCTGGTCTACGCCCTGGCCGGCACCACGCTGGACAAAAGCCAGTTGCGCGCCACCCTGCTGACCGTCTGGTTCACCCTCAACGCCAGCCTCACCGCCCTGTTCCTGTTCGACGGCCACCTGCTGCCCAACCTGCCGCGTATCGCCAGCCTGCTGCCGCTGCTGGTGATCGGCGTACTGCTAGGTGAATTCCTGCATCACCGGCTCAACGAGCAACGCTTTCGGCAACTGGTGTACAGCCTGTTGGTGGTGACCGGGGGATTGCTGGTGGCCAAGGCCGGGTTGTAGGGCCCTGAGTCGAGCTCCACTCTCGGATACGTTGGTAAGCAAACCGGTCCGAGGCTGCAAGCCATAAACCCCCTGATTGCTGTTCAATCACGCTGACTGGGCTTTGGCTCCCAGCCCCGCCGAGCGGTGCTAACGTCGCTGCATTCATACCCACAGGAGGGCAGCGTTAATGGCACAGGCCGCAGGTCGTCAGTCGATTTTCATTACCGGGGCCGCGTCCGGCATGGGCCGGGAAACTGCGCGGTTGTTTCAGCAGCAGGGCTGGTTTGTTGGTGCTTTTGATCTGAACGGGGCGGGACTGGAGAGTCTGCGCGCCGAGCTGGGGGCAGACAATTGCCTGACCGGGTTGCTGGATGTCAGTGATCGGGCGCAGTTCGAGGCGGCGGTAGCGGCCTTCGCTGAGGCGACCGGCGGGCGTATGGATGTGCTGTTCAACAATGCCGGGATCGCCATGCGCGGATTCTTTGATGAGATGCCGTTCGAGCAGCAACTGAATCTGATCAATGTCAATCTGGTCGGGGTGCTCAACGGCATTCACACCGCGCTGCCGCTGCTCAAGGCCACGCCCAATGCGCTGTGCTTCAGTACCTCGTCGTCGTCGGCGACCATGGGCATGCCGCTGATTGCGGTGTATTCGGCCACCAAGCATGCGGTGAAGGGGCTGACCGAGGCGTTGGCCAACGAGTTTCGTCGGCATGATATTCGCGTGGCGGATGTGCTGCCGGGGCTGATCCGGACCGGCATGCCGGATCAGACGCTGATGGATGCGGCGCCCGATACCGGGCCGTTCCGGCTGATCGAGGCGGTGGAGGTGGCCAAGGCGGTGTGGCAGGCCTATCACAGTGACAAGCTGCACTGGTATGTGCCCGAGGAGTTGGCGGAGCTGGACAAGGCCTCGGCCCTGGACCCCGAGCGGCTGCGCGACAAGTTGGCGCGGAATTTGGGATAAAGCTGAGAGGCGGGAGCATCTCGGGCAGTGTGCGGAGTTCCGCAGCGGAGCGTGGTGCATCCCCCTGCCTTGAGCAGATGCTCAAGGCTCCCAGGGGTACGATTCCCGCGGGGTGGCCCAGGCTACCATTTGCCGCATTTACGGCGCGGTAATTGCCACTTAATGTGTAGGTTTATTGCCGCTTTTGAGTACTGCGGTTAGCCTTTGTGGCCTGTCTATCAGGGAGCTTCACGCCATGCCGGTCAAAGTCTGGGACTTACCCCTTCGTCTGTTTCACTGGTTGCTGGTCATTTGTGTGATCGGGGCGCTGGTCACCATCAAGCTCGGTGGCACCTGGATGATCTGGCACGGACGTTTTGGCCTGGCGATCATCGGTCTGCTGAGCTTTCGTCTGGTATGGGGGATCGCCGGCTCGACCCATGCCCGGTTCGTCAGCTTCTTTCCGACCCCTCGCCGGGTGATCCGTTATCTGCGTGGCCAATGGCAAGGTCTGGGTCATAACCCGTTGGGGGCGCTGTCGGTGTTCGCGCTGATCGGGCTGTTTGGCTTTCAGGCGTTGAGCGGCTTGGTGGCAACTGACGATATCGCCTTCAGCGGGCCGCTGACCCGGGCGGTGTCATCGGATTTCAGCAGTCTGATGAGTGGCTGGCATCGGCGTACCGAGGAGTTGTTGTATCTGTTGGTGGGTCTGCATGTGCTGGCCATCGTGATCTATCGGGTGCGCGGGCATAACCTGCTGGGGCCGATGATTCATGGCTATAAAAAGGCTCCGCACCCGGCGGCCGAGCATGCCAATGGTGGGCGCTGGCCGGCGTTGATCATTGCTCTGGCATTGGCTGGGCTGGCGGTCTGGGCGGCTAACGGCAGCTGGATTCCGGCACCCGCCCCGGCCCCGGCGGTACCGGCCTGGTAACGTGGTAGGAGCGCCCTGCGGGCGCGAAGCGACAGCCGAGTGGGGTAGACCCATTCGCGGCCGCAGGCCGCTCCTACTCGTTCAGTCCATCCGGTACTTGTCGTGACAGGCCTTGCAGGCCTGACCAACCTGGCCGAAGGCCGCACGGATCTGGCCTTGGTCATCTGCCTGGGCGGCAGCGACCAGATTGGCCGTGGCCTGGTTCAGATTGCCTGACAGCTCGGCCACATCCGGAAAGTTGTTGAACAGCTCCGGGTTGGCGCGGGTGGTCTGGTTGCCGACATTCTGCTCGGTGCCGGGGCCATACAGGGCGCCCATCCCAGAGTTGGCAATGGCGTCGATGGTGGTGGCGGCGGCCAGAACCTGCTGCTGGTTGTACTCGACGGCGCCGTCGATCACCTGGGCCTTGATCTTGCCCATGTTCCAGGACATGTAGCTGTAACCAGCCTTGCGGAACTTGATCTGATCTTCAGGCGCAACCTGGGCAACAGCCGACAGGCTGGCGGCCAGCACAGCGCCGCCCAGCAGGGTGACAATCACGGATTTCATACAAAACTCCTTTTTTGGTTCAGGCTATTTCACTTCTTCTTGCAGGTGTTGATGCCCAGCAACGGATAGGCCGGGCAAAACCGGAAAATACCGGTGGCCAGTGGCAGCAGGCCAATCCAGCCCCACAGGCCAATGGTGCCGGTCGCGGCCAGGGCAATCAGGACCAGGCCGACCACGATACGCACAACACGATCAATACTACCTACATTTGCTTGCATGATTACTCTCCTGCGTCGCTCTGTCTCGGCCGCTTCAGGCTGCCGAGGGTGTTGAAGGCAATGTGGGTGCTGGGAAAGACTTCACCCACTTGCTGGTTGAACCAGTCGGTCTCGGCCAGTTGATCCATGACCGGGCCCTTGACTTCCGCGAGGTGCAGGCGGATGTCACGCTCGGCCAGGCCTTCGGTCAGTTCGCTGAGCATGTCCAGCCCGGTACTGTCGATGTGATTGACTGCCGACAAGATCAGTAACACTTCTTGGGTATCCGGATAGTCGCTCAGGGCCTGATGGATCGCTTGCTCGATGGCCTTGGTATTGGCGAAGAAGATGTTTTCGTCAATGCGCAGTGCCAGCAGGTGCGGGGTGATTTCCACCAGATGGCGCTTGGTGTTGCGAAAGTACTGGGTGTCCGGCACCCGGCCGACCACCGCCACGTGCGGGCGGCTGCCGCGCCACAACTGCGCGGCAATCGCCAGGCTGATACCCAGCAAAATGCCGCCTTCGATCCCCAGTATCAGTACCCCGGTAGCGGTGGCCAGCAGGGTCAGCCCTTCGGCTCGATCATAGCGCCAGGCCCGTTTGAGGCTGAGCAGGTCGATCAGCGGGGTAACTGCGACCAGAATCACTACCGCCAGCACCACCAGAGGCAGATGGGCGAACCAGGGGGCGATGGTGAGCAGAATCAGGCCGATCACGCCGACCGCCACCACGCCAGCCAGCGGGGTATTGGCCCCGGCCTCGATATTCACCACCGAGCGCGAGAAGCCGCCACAGACCGCAAAGCCGCCGGTCAGCCCTGAGCCGATATTGGCAGCGCCCAGGCCGAGCAGTTCCTGATTGGCATCGATGCTCTGGCGCTTGCGCCGGGCCAGTGACTGGGCAATCGATACGCTTTCAACAAAGCCGACCAGGCTGACCAGCACCGCTGGTAGCAGCAGACTATGCAGACTGGCCAGATCCGGAGTGCTCCAGACCAGCGAGGGCAGGCCGGCCGGCAGACTGCCAACTACCGGCACCCCACGTGCGGCCAGATCCCAATACAGTGAGGCCAGAACCGTCAGCACCACCACGAGGATCGGCGCCAGTCGGGCCAGTAACCGGGCCAGTGACTCGTTCAGGCCCAGCCTGCGCAAATGCGCGGCCAGCAGGCTGCGAGCGTAAAGCAGCCACAGCAGGGCCAGTAGCCCCATGCCCAGCACCAGGCTGTTGCTGGCCTGCCAACTGGCCAGCAGCGCCGCCGGGCTGACCGGCCAGCCACTCAGGCCCAGCAGGTGTGGCAACTGACTGAGCAGAATCAGAATCGCCGCGCCAGTAATGAAGCCGCTGATCACCGGATGACTGAGGAAGTTGGCCAGAAATCCGAGTCGCAGCAGCCCGAAGACGAACAGCATCAGCCCGGACAGCAGTGCCAGCCAGATCGCCAACTGCAGATACTGGCCGCTGCCGATCGGTGCCAGCGGAGCCAGCAGCGCCGCAGTCATCAACCCGGTGACCGCCACCGGTCCGACCGACAGGTTCATGCTGCTGCCGAACAGGGCATAGCCGAGCACCGGCAGCAGGCTGGCATACAGTCCAACTTCGACCGGCAACCCGGCGAGCATGGCATAGGCCATGCTTTGCGGAATCACCATAATCCCGACCACCAGACCCGCAGCCAGATCGCCCCCGAGCCAGGCACGGCGATAGTGCCGCAGCCAGGCCAGTGGGCCGCTGCCGCCCGGTGGTTGCAGGCGCGGGTTGCGATTCACTGGCGCGCCCTTGGTTGGTCAAACCACTTGAACAGCAACATGCCGGCCAGCATCGCGGCGACAAACAGCGCCGCCTGTGGTACCGCCGCCGCCAGTCCGACCAGCGCCGGGCCCGGGCAGAAACCGGCCAGACCCCAGCCGGCACCGAAGATCAGGCTGCCGATCACCAGACGCCGGTCGATTCGACGAGTGTCAGGTAACTGCAGCGGCTCGCCGGTCAGTGTGCAACTGGCCCGGTTGGCCCATTGCATGGGCATGAACGCCGTGGCGATGGCGCCGGCCATGACCAGCGCCAGTGACGGATCCCAGGCACCGAACAGGTCGAGAAAACCCAGCACCTTGGCCGGGTTGGCCATTCCGGCAACGATCAGTCCGAGGCCGAACAGCAGGCCGCTGAGCAGAGCAATCAGGTTACGCATGCTTCAGCCTCCCCACAGATGGCGTATGACATAGACGATCAGGAACCCGCTGCCCATAAAGGACAGGGTAGCTACCAGTCCGCGCATAGACAGCCGCGACAGGCCACAGACACCATGGCCGCTGGTGCAGCCCGAGCCCAGCCGCGAGCCAAAGCCGACCAGCAACCCGGCGCTGACCAGCGCCAGCGGCCCGGCCTCGACTACGATCGTCGGGCGTGCCACCAGCAAGGTATAAAGCAGTGGCGCCATCAGGATGCCGAGCACGAACAGCCAGCGCTCGCCATTACCGGCCTGTCGTGGGCTCAGCAAGGCGCCGACAATCCCGCTGATGCCGGCGATACGGCCGTTGAACAGCATCAGCAGAGACGCGGCCAACCCGATCATCACACCACCGGCCAGGGCCGACCAGGGGGTAAAACTGGCCCAGTCAATGTTCATCGGTTGGCTCCTCAGCACAGTAAAGTTGATACAACGTGTTGATCAGCGCCAGCGCCTCGGCGCTGGCGATCCGATAAAAAATCTGCTTGCCCTCGCGACGGGTTTCCACCAGCCCTTCGCGGCGCAGCACCCCAAGCTGCTGCGACAGAGTTGGCTGGGTGATGCCCAGACGTTGCTCCAGTTCGCTGACATTCAGCTCGCCTTCGGCCAGCTGGCACAGCAGCATCAGTCGGTCGCGGTTACTCAGGGCCTTGAGCAACTGCTGGGCACGGTCGGCAGCGCCGCGTAAACGTTCCAGATCTATGGGTGTGGTATGCATGGCTATTCTGATAATTGACTGATCACTGACTAACAATATATATAAAAATAGATTATCTTCAAGCTAACTAATGGCAGGAGCAGCATCTCATGAGTGATGACTTCGTTCGCGTTACCCTGGAGCAGCAACAGAACTTCCGGTTTCTGGCCCGTTACGATGGTGATACCCCGGAACTGGTGGTCGATGAACCGGCCCCGCTGGGTGGTTCGGCTGGTCCGAGCCCGAGCCAGTTGCTGATCACTGCAGTGACCAACTGCCTGAGCGACAGCCTGTACTTCGCCCTGAGCAAATTCCGTCAGCCCGCCGATGGGCTGCACGCCGAAGGCATCGCTGAGCTGGGGCGCAATGCGGAAAACCGTTTGCGTATCGTTGGGGCCAGGGTCACCTTGCATCTGGGTCATCCCCAGGCGACCTATGACAAGCTTGAGCGCATCCTCGGTCAATTCGAGCAGTTCTGTACCGTGTCCCAGAGTATCGCTGCCTGTCTGCCGATCAGCTTGCAGGTGCTCGACAGTGACGGGGAGGTGGTCAAGGGTTGAACATTTCAAAGCCCAGCAACAGTTGCACCAGGGTGGCGTTAGCAATGTCGATGAAGAACGCGCCCAGCAGCGGAATCACCAGGTAGGCCTTGGGGCTGGGGCCGAACCGGCTGGTCAGGGCGTTCATGTTGGCGATGCCGACTGGTGTAGCGCCCAGCCCCATGCCGATGAACCCGGCCCCGATGCAGGCGGCGTCGTAATTGCGCCCCAGTAAAGGGAATACCAGCCAGACCGTGAACAGGGCGATCAGCAGAGCCTGCATCAGCATCACCAGGCTGATGGCGCCCAGCGCCCCCTGTAGCGACAGCAGTGGTAGGCTGATCAGACTCATGCCCAGGAACAGCTGCAGACTCAGATCACCGATCAGCTGAATAGGCCGTGGGTCGACCCAGACCTTGGCCAGATCCAGCAGGTTGGCCAGCACAATGCCGAGAAACATGGCGGTTAGAAACGCCGGCAGGCGCATGCCCAGATCCGAGAGCCAGTCATAGACGCTGGAGCCCAGGGCAAAGCACAGAGCGATCAGCAGTACCGCGGTCAACAGACTGTTGAGCTCGATCTGATAGATGGTTTTACCGCCGGTCTCCATGTGCGGCAGTTCATGCTCGGTGGTCTCGGGCGAGAGCTTGTGCCGGCGGATCAGGAAGGCCGCCACCGGCCCGCCCACCAGCCCGCCGGTGATCAGCCCGGCCGTGGCGAAGGTCAGGCCCAGGGTGCTGGCGTTGTCCAGGCCGAAATGTTCTTCGAACAACTGTCCCCAGGTCAGGGCCGTGCCATGCCCGCCGGCCAGCGAGATACTGCCGCCAATCAGCCCATATAACGGACTTTCCCCGACCAGCAGTGCCAGCGTGGTGCCAAGCAGGTTCTGAAAGACCAGAAAGATCACGGCCAGCCCCAGCATGATTGCCAGCGCCCGACCGCCTTCGAGCATCTGCCGCAGCCGAGAAGACAGCCCGATAGTACTGAAGAAAGCAATCAGCAGCAGATCGCGCAAGGCCAGTTCGAAGCGCAACTCCCAGCCTGAAAGCAGTTCGGTCAGCGCCACCAGTGCGCTGATCGGAATACCGCCGCTGACTGCCGGGGGGATGTTGTAGCGGTGCAGCAACGGCAACCAGTGATTAATTCGGTAGCCTAGCCACAGGGCAATAATCGCCAGGGCCAGGGTGGTCGGGGTACTGATGTGAAAAACGGCAGTTGCGTCCATGACGAGTCCTGACAGAATCCAGTCTGCAAGTTTAGCCGCATAGCGCCGGCTAGGGTTGCCGACATGGTGCATCATCAGCCGGATCGAGCATGCTGGAGTCGGCCAGAGGTTTGTCTGATACTGGCGCAAACACCTGCAGACCGAGGAGAGTTTCGATGACCACCCAACGCTTTGACCTGACCGGCAAAACCGCGCTGATCACCGGCGCATCCAGTGGCCTGGGCGCACATTTCGCCCGGGTATTGGCTCGCGCAGGAGCTCGGGTGGTGCTGGCCGCCCGGCGCGCCGAACGGCTGCAGGCGCTGGTGGATGAGCTCCAACAACAGGGTAGCCAAGCGCTGGCGGTCACCATGGATGTGACCGATTCGGACAGCGTCGATGCCGGCTTTGCTCAGGCAGAAGCCAACTGGGGCGTGGTCGACATTCTGGTCAACAATGCCGGCATTGCTGATCCGGCAGCCTTTCTGGAAATGACCGAAGGCAACTGGCGCAGTACCCTGGATACCAACCTGGATGGTGCCTGGCGGGTGGCCCACCGGGCCAGCCAGGCCATGGCCAGAAGCGGCAATGGCGGCAGCATCATCAATATCGCCTCGATTCTTGGCCTGCGGGTTGGCACTGCACTCAGTCACTATGCAGTCGCCAAGGCCGGCGTGGTGCAGTTGAGCAAGGCCATGGCGCTGGAGCTGGCGCGTGACAACATCCGGGTCAATGCGATCGCACCGGGCTACTTCCGCACCGAAATGAACAGTGATTACTTCGACACTGATAAAGGCCAAGAGTACATCCGCAGCAAGGTGCCGATGCGCCGTCTGGGGCAGTTGCAGGAATTGGATGGTCCGTTGCTGCTGTTGGCCAGCGAGGCCGGCTCGTTCATGACCGGCACCATTATCAACGTTGACGGCGGACACCTGAACAACAGCCTGTAGCCCGTTAGAGGTAGCAGACCTATCCCGGACAACGGCTGGCGCTGCGCCGGGATAGTGTCTATTGTCTGGCCATTGTCTGTTTGTTAGTGAGAATTATGGCCAAATCCCGCACCGTCATCGCCGGACATGTGATCCTGTGCCTGGGGACCCTGGCTCTGGCGCTGTTCTTCAGCTTCCTGGCCTGGTGGGGTTGGCAGCAACGTGAACAGCAATGGCAGCAGCAGCTTGATATGCACTCAGAGCTCCAGCGTCTGGCTGTGTTACAGGCGCGCGCTGGGCTAGAGCGGCAGGCGCTGCTGGCAGCCAACCAGGTCAGCGAGAATCCCGATCTGTTGCGTCTGGTTCGACGTATCGCAGTGCTGGCCAAACGCGATGGGTTGGACTCTGATGGTGTGGTATTGCTGCGCGCCCAGTTGCAGGCCGATCTGCAGGGGTTGTGGACGGTGTTGACCGCATCCGGCGCCAACCAGTTGCATATTCATTTAGCTCCTGGGGTTATCAGTCTGTTGCGTATGCACCGCCCCGAGGCCTGGGGTGACCAGCTGGACGATATTCGTCACCTGGTCGATCAGGTCCAGCGAACCGGGCAGCCAGTTCAGGGGCTGGAGGTTGGCCGGCATGGTTCGGGGATTCGAGGAATAGTGCCGATCCGGGCCGGCCCCGAGTATGACAGTCCGGTGATTGCCAGTGTCGAGGTCGGTTACGGCATGCTGCCTGAGTTGCGCCAGCTCGATCTGGAGCTGGGCGCGGGGCTGGCGTTGATGCTGCACCAGCCGAGCCTGGACGGGGTGATGCTCGAAATGGATCAGCATGATCTGGCGCGGTTTGGTCAGGGGGAGTGGCTGCTCGATCAGTATTCACGCAGGGAAATTCTCGACTGGCGCAATACTGGCCAGTTACCGCAGCCGAGCCAGGGCAGTGGCTACCAACTGTTGAAGGCCGCCGACAGGGACTACCTGTTAACACTGATACCGCTGCAGGATGCGTTGGAGAGGCCGTTGGCCGCAGTGCTTGCCTGGCGCGAGATAAGCACCGAATTGCTGCGCCATGCTGATGAGCAGAAACAACTGCTGGGTCGTTGGTTGATCGCTCTGCTGGCCGCAACTGGACTGTTCACCACTCTGTTACTGGCAAGCCGGGCAACTGTCCGCCGCCAGGCCGAGCAGCATCAACAGGCAATCATTCAGGAAAGTCTGGCTCGAGAGCAGGCCCGGCAGGGGCTGGAGCGTCAGCGTCAGGCGCTGCGGGCGCTCAATGAAATCGCCAGTTTGCAGCACCTGGGACAGCACGAGCGGTTGCGTCGGGTGCTGGAGCTGGGCTGTGGTTATCTGCGTCTGGACATGGGGATTGTCAGTCGGATCAAGGATGACGATTATCAAGTGCTCAGCCATCATGCCAAGGACGATGGCCTGGAGGACGGCACGCACTTTCCGCTGGGGCAGACCTACTGCAGTCTGACCCTAGCCCAGGATGATGTGCTGGCGATTGATAACATGGGCCAGTCGGCTCACTGTGGCCACCCGTGCTATCAGCAGTTTGGCCTGGAGACCTATATCGGCATACCGCTGATGGTGGCTGGCGAGCGCTTCGGGACCCTGAACTTTTCCAGTGCCGCAGCTCGCAACCAACCCTTCGAGGACACCGACCTGGAGTTCATGCGTCTGTGCGGGCGCTGGATTGCGGCCGTGCTGACCCGGGGCAAGTTCGAGCAGGAGCGTGAAGCGCTGCTCAGCCGTTTCAGCAAGCTGGCCCGGCATCTTCCCGGCATGGTCTATCAATATCAGTACAACTGTAGTGGCCGCGGCTGGTTTCCCTACAGTAGTCAAGGAATTGTCGATATCTACGGCATCACGCCGGAACAGGCAGCGGCCAGTGATATGGCGGCTTTCGAGGCAATTTACCCGGAAGACCGACAAAGGGTGGCGATCAGCATCCGAGAGTCCGCAGCCGGGCTCAGCGAATGGCGTTGCGAATATCGCATCCATCATCCTCAGCGTGGTTTGATCTGGGTTGCCGGGCGCTCCTCCCCCGAGCCACTGGAGAACGGCGACATTATCTGGCACGGGGTAATTACAGATATCAGCGAACAGGTTCGTGCGACCCGGGCACTGCAAAAAAGCGAGTCGCGGTTCCGCAGCATGGTCAGCAACCTACCGGGCGTGGTGTATCGCTGTCGAAGTGACGCCGACTGGACCATGTCCTACATGAGTGACGGTATCGCCCGGCTCACGGGCTATCCGGCCAGCGACTTCATCGACAATCGGGTTCGCAGCTACGCTAGCATCGTGCATCCTGATGACCTGCACCTGACCTATGCCACCATCGTCCATATCGAGCGTCGGGAGAGCTTTGAGCTGACCTACCGGATAGTGCATGCCGATGGCCACCATGTCTGGGTTCGGGAAAAGGGCCGTGGCGAATACGACAGCCAGGACCAACTGCTCTGGCTCGACGGTTTTATCTGGGATATCACCGAGCAGCATCGGGTCGAGCAGCTCAAAACCCAGTTTGTCTCGGCGGTCAGCCATGAGCTGCGCACGCCGCTGACCGCCATTGCCGGCGCGCTGGGGTTGGTGCTGGGCGGGGCCATGGGCGAAGTGCCTGAACCGATGGCAAAGTTACTGGGGATTGCCCGGCAGAACAGTGACAACCTGCATGCGCTGATCAATGACCTGCTCGACATGGATAAGCTCAGCGAAGGCAAGATGCACTTTGAGCTTGAGTGTCAACGGCTCAAACCACTGCTGGAGCAGGCGCTGAGCCTGAACCAGGGATATGCCGAGCAGTATCAGGTGCGTTTGCTGGCGGGCCGGATCGATGACGCCTGGGTAACCGTGGACGCCAAACGCTTTGGTCAGGTGCTGGCCAATTATCTGTCCAATGCCGCCAAGTTTTCCCATCCGGGAGGTGACGTTGTGCTTGAGGCCTGCATCGAAGCAGGGCAGGTGACGGTCAGCGTGACGGATCGGGGTATCGGGATTCCCGCCGACTTTCAGGAGCAGATCTTTCAGAAATTCAGCCAGGCCGATGGCAGCGATACGCGTCAGCGTGGTGGTACTGGGCTGGGACTGGCGATTAGCCGGGAATTGGCGCAGCGCATGGGCGGCGAGGTTGGTTTTGAGTCGCAAGAAGGCCAGGGCTCGTGTTTCTGGTTCCGTCTGCCCGTCAGTGAGGTCAGTAGTGTGCCTGCACATCACTCAGGAGAACCCTCATGAACGCGAGCGCCGAACAGCGCCGACTTGCGGCCCTGGCTCGTTACCAGATCATGGACAGCCCGGGAGAGGCGGCGTTTGACGATATCACCACTCTGGCGACCCGCTATCTGCAGACGCCGATAGCGCTGGTCTCGCTGCTGGATGACCAGCGCCAGTGGTTCAAGAGCCGGGTAGGTCTGGACGTCTGTGAGACGCCGCGCGACCTGGCATTCTGTGCCCATGCGATTCGGGCTGACCAACTGCTGGTAGTCGAAAATGCCAACGAAGATCCGAGGTTCCGTGACAACCCATTGGTGACCGGCGAGCCGCACATCTGTTTCTATGCCGGCATGCCGGTTCACTCGGCTGAAGGCTATCCGCTGGGCACGCTATGTGTGATCGACCGTCAGCCACGCACGCTGGATGCTCAGCAACGCGACACGCTGATCCGCCTGGCTGGACTGGTTGAGCAACAGTTGCGTCTGCGTCTGCAACTGCTCGAAGGCCAGGAACGCGAGATGGCGTTGAGTGAGCAGAAGGCCCTGAACGCCAGTCTGCTTGAGTCTATGATGGTTGGAGTGGTCGCCTGCGATGCCAAGGGCCAGCTAACGCTGATCAATCGTACGGCGCGGGATTGGCATGGCGTTGATATCCTGGATGTGCCGCCTGAGCACTGGTGGCGTTATTACGACCTGTATCACAGTGATGAAGTGACCCCTCTGGCAGCCGATCAGGTGCCGCTGTGGCGGGCCCTGAGTGGCGAACAACTGACAGCTGTCAGTTTCTGCATCGCCGCCCGCGGCCAGCCGGTTCGTCATCTGCAAGCCAGTGGTGGACCGTTGTACGATGCCGAAGGCCGCTTCAAGGGGGCCATGGTTGCGATGCTCGATATCACCGAGCGGCGCCAGATCGAGCAGATGAAGAGCCGGTTCATCGCCACAGTCAGCCATGAGTTGCGCACTCCGCTGACCTCGATCAGCGGCGCCATCGCCCTGTTGCTGGGTGGTGCCGGTGGTGACCTGCCCGAGGCTGGACGGCGCATGCTGGGCATTGCTCAGGACAATACCCAGCGTTTGCAGGCGCTGATCAATGACCTGCTGGATATCGAACGCCTGGAGTCCGGGCTGTTGCCGCTCAAGCTGAGTGTCCAGCCCCTGCTGCCATTGCTGCAACGGGCCATTGACTCCAATCAGCTGTATGCCGAACGGTTCAATGTCAGCCTCGTGCTTCTGCCGCCGTCAGCTGAGTTGCACCTGATCTGCGACGCCGAGCGATTGCTTCAGGTGATGGATAATCTGCTGTCCAATGCTGCCAAGTTTTCCCATGCCGGGGATAGCATTGTGGTTGATTGCCGGGTGATCGATGATCAGGTCCAGGTGCAGGTAACTGATCAGGGGGTTGGCATCGCCATGGAACAGCAGAGCCGGCTGTTCCAGCGCTTCTTCCAAATTGACGACAGCACCAGCCGCAAACGTGGTGGCACAGGGCTGGGGCTGGCGATCAGCAAGGAGCTGGTCGAACGGATGGGCGGCAGCATTGGCGTCGATTCCCAGGCCGGTCAGGGTGCCTGTTTCTGGTTCTGCCTGCCATTGGCCAGCTCGTCGGACAGGGGCATGCCATAATGATTCTCACTGATTGGGGTGGACTATCAGGACCATGAGCCAGCTACAGCGCATCTTGCATATCGAGGATGACCCATCGATCCAGGAAATTGCCCGGATTGCCCTGGAAGTGGTGGGCGGATTTGAGGTCAAGACCTGTGACGGTGGAGCGGCCGGCCTGGCCGTTGCTGAAGCCTTCGCCCCCGATCTGGTACTGCTGGATGTGATGATGCCGGGAATGGACGGGCCGCAAACGCTGGAGCGATTGCGGGAGTTGCCTGGGCTGCTGTACACCCCGGTGGTATTCATGACCGCCAAGGTCCAGAGCCAGGAAGTTGAAGGCTACCGCGCCCTGGGGGCAGTTGGGGTTATCACCAAGCCGTTTGACCCTATGCAACTGGCGGCCGAGATTAGGGCCCTCTGGGAGCAATGGAATGTCGAACACTGAACAGTTGAAAGCTCAACTGGCCGAGCTGGGCCAGGCTTTTCGCAAGCGGCTGGAGCAGGAACTGCCGCAGCTGGTGCGCCAGGCCGAACAACTGCAGGATGCCAAGCAGGTCGAGCCTGTCCTGCAGCAACTGCAAGGCCAGCTGCACAAGCTGGCGGGCTCGGCAGGCACCTTTGGTCATGCGGCGCTGGGCGAGCGAGCCCGGGAGCTGGAGCAGTTGGCCAAGCGCTGCCTGACGGACCCAGCGGCTGCCGGTGAGGCTCGCAAGCGCCTGCGCGAGGGGTTGTGCCAGTTGCCGCAGTTGCTCAATCAGAGCCGGCCCGAACCGCCGGACAGTCAGCCGCTGGAATCGGCGCTCCCTGATGAGCAGGGGCAGCAGCATATCCTGATGCTTGAGCACGATCCTGAACTGGCGCGTCAGACCAGCCAGACCCTGAGCAACTTCGGCTATCGAGTCACCACTCTGGAGCAGGCCGACAGCCTGATCGCCCAGTTGGACAGCGACCAATACGCGGCATTGATCATCGACATCAGTCCCGAGGTGGCCGGCCATCAGGCCCTGGGCGCGCTGCAGCACTGGCAGGCCGGGCGCAATACGCCCCTGCCGGTGATTGCCATCAGCACCGACTCGGCATTTGCCGCCAGGCTCGAGGCGGTAAGGGCCGGCGCGCGCGGGTTCTTCACCAAACCGGTAGACCTGACCGTACTGGAAAACCGCCTGCGGCGCAGTTTCGAGGTCCAGCAGGACGACCCGTTCCGGGTGCTGGTGGTGGATGACGATCAGGAACTGGCAGAGCGCTTCAAGGCCATTCTCGACAACGCCGGGATGCGCGTGGAGACAGTGCTCGACCCGGCACAACTGCTCAAGCGAATGAACGCCTTTCAGCCGGACGTGGTGCTGATGGACATCAACATGCCCAACTACAGTGGCATTGAGCTGGCGCAGATGATCCGGCTGAACGACAACTGGCTGCGGGTGCCGATCATTTATCTGTCGGCGGAAACTGATACCGTCGCGCAGATGGCTGCTCTGCTTAAGGCTGGCGATGACTTCGTCAGCAAGCCGATCAGTGATGCGGCACTGTTGACCACGGTTTATGCCCGGGCCCAGCGTGCCCGCCTGGTCAGCGAGGCGCTGGCGCGCGACAGCATGACCGGGCTGCTCAAGCATGCCGACATCAAGGAACAGGTTGAGCTGGAGGTTGAGCGTGCCTTGCGCACTCAGCAGCCAGTGAGTATCGCAATGATCGATATCGATCACTTCAAGTCGGTTAACGACAACCATGGGCATGCGGTTGGCGATACCGTAATTCGGGCGCTGGCCAACCTGCTGCGCCAGCGTCTGCGGCGGATTGACCGGATCGGTCGCTACGGCGGTGAGGAGTTTGTCGCGGTGCTGCCCAACTGCGCAGCGGCTGATGCCAAGGCGATTCTGGACAGCATCCGCGAGGCTTTCTCGGCGTTGCAGTTCAGCAGTGGCTCAAAGCTGTTTCAGTGTACCTTCAGTGCCGGTATCAGCGCCTGCGAGGCGCCGGATTGGTGTCTGGACGAGCCGCTGGAGCTGGCCGATCAGCACCTGTATCAGGCCAAGCAGCAAGGCCGCAACCGGGTGATTGGAGTGCTGCCATCTTGAACGTCATTATCGTCGAGGACGATGAGTGGATTGCCGAACTGCTGGCGCAGGTAATTGGACATGTAGCCAGTGATGCACGGGTACTGCGCTTTGACAATGTGCGCGACTGCCTTAATCAGCTCAAGGCCCGGCCGGTCGATTTGCTACTGGCCGACCTGCACCTGCCTGATGCCAGTGGGCTCGAGGCGATACGGGTGGCTCGCCAGCGCAGCCCGGCCAGCAGCCGGGTGCTGCTGACGGCCAGCATCGATCGCGCGACTGTACTGGCCGCTCGGGATGCCGGGATTACTGACTTCATTGCCAAGCCCTTCAGCGTCGAGGTGCTGATCGAACGCCTGGGCAAGGTGATGCAGGGGCACGGGCAGCCTACGGCTGCGCCCATGCAGCTCGACAGCCTGGAGCACTTTCTCACCCAGCGGCCGGAGCAGGCGCTGTTCATCCCCTGGTGCGAGCCGGCCCACCGCCAGAGTGTGCTGCACTGGACGGCGCGCTGTGAGCCCTCGGAGCTATGGCACATGGCGCGTCAGGAGCCGCTGCTGGCCGCTGAGTGGTTGAGCCGGGCCAACCGCCATGAGCATGCCGACGGTGGCTTCGACTGCCTGAGCCTGGAGGCCGCGATCAAGCGTCTGGGCCCGACTGAGTGCGTCCGGTTGGCCCACCAACTGGCTCATACCCAGCCGGGTCTGACGCACACCGATCTGCAGCAGTTGGCGGGGCAGTTGCTGGCGCAGCAAAGTGGGCTCGGTGAAATCCTGAATTCATTGGCCCGCCCGCAGGGGCTGGCTACCGAGCAAATGCTCACGGCGGTGGAACTCAGTCGCCTGGGTGAGCTAGCGGTTCTGTGCGCGATCCAGAACTACTTCAACTACGGGGGTGCAGTCTGTGACCGTGCCAGCCTTGAAGTCTTGCTGACACGCTTTGGGCCGGGGTTTGGCAACGCCCTGAAAACCCGGCTGCGCTTGCCATTCCCATTGCGTGAGCTGATCGGCGCGCTGTTCAAGCTGCCGGCCGGCAGTCTGCGTAAGGATCGGGTCATCATGCGCATTGCCGCCCTGGAGGCTGGTCTGGCCCAGGACCCTGGTCAATTACGGCAATTGCGACAGTGGATCGGCTTGGAGCAAGGTTAAGTACGGTGCGGTCAAAGTTTCGGAGCCTGGGGGTCGCTTTTTTGACAGTACGGCAAGCTAGCCTACTCTAAGATTTATAACCATAAAGCTGCACTGTTTAAAGAGAGGACAGATGCTGTTGATATCTCGCTTGCGATCCATTTTTCCGTTTTTTGCCAACGCTCAGGTCCAGGCGCTCGAACAGGCCTTGGACGCAGTAGTATCGATCGATACCAATAACTGTGTCACGTTCTTCAACGCCGCTGCTGAACAGCTCTGGGGTATACCCCGTTCCCAGGTGCTCGGACGCAATGTCAGCATGCTGGTACCGCAGGCGATCCAGAGCCGCCACGATGATTTGGTCAATGCCAATCGCAGTACCGGAGTCGATAAGATCGTCGGCACCTCGCGCGAGGTGCTGATTGAGCGGCCCGATGGCGGTAAGGTCTGGGCCAGCCTGTCACTGTCCAAGGTCAAGGTCGGTGCCCGGATTACCTACACCGCCTTCGTCAAGGACATCACCCGCGAGCGCAATGCCCGTGAGAGCATTCGCCAGATTCTTGAGCAGAGCATCGATGCGGTGGTCAGTATCGACGAGCACAACAATGTCACCTTCTACAATAAAGCCGCCGAGCGGTTGTGGGGTTACAGCGCCGATGAGGTGCTGGGGCGCAACGTGAAAATGCTGGTACCGCAGGCGATTCAGAGTCGACATGACGACATGGTCAATGCCAACCGCCGCACGGGGGTCGACAAGATCGTCGGCACTTCGCGCGAGGTGGCGATTGAGCGCAAGGATGGGCGTCAAGTCTGGGGCAGCCTGTCATTGTCCAAGGTTCAGCTTGAGGGCAAGACCCTGTACACCGCCTTCGTCAAGGACGTGACCGCCGAGGTTCAGCAGCGTGAAAGGGTGCGGTTGTTGTCACTAGTGGCCGATGAGACCGACAACTCGGTGATCATTGCTGACGCTGACGGACGCATCGAGTACGTAAATCCCGGATTTGAGCGCCTGACCGGTTATGTTCTGGATGAAATTCGTGGCCGCAAGCCAGGTGATTTTCTCCAGGGTGAACATACCGACCCGGCCACGGTGGCCGGTATTCGGGCCAAACTCCAGGCTCGTGAGCCGTTCTATGACGAGATCCTAAATTACAACCGCCAGGGCAAGGCCTACTGGATCTCGCTGGCTATTAATCCGGTATTCAATGACGCAGGACAGCTTGAACGGTTCATTTCGATTCAGACCAACATTACCGATACCAAGCTCAAGGCGCTGGACTTCACCGTCAAGCTGGATGCGATCGGCGCGGCCAATGCAGTGATGGAATGGGCGGTTGACGGTCAGGTCCTTGAGGCTAACCCCTTTATTCTAAAACATCTGGGTTATCACTCGGCTGGTGAGCTACCAGCCGAGATTGCCCGGCTTGAACGCATTCTGGGTGAAGAGGAACTGCATCGTCTGCGCGATGGTGTTGGTTTGCATCGGGATGTTCGTCTGGCGACCCGCTCTGGAGAGGTCTGCTGGCTCGGCGCAAGTTTCAATCCGGTACGCGGGTTCGACGGCAAGATCAGCAAGTTCGTGATGTTCGGTACCGACAACTCGCTACGCATGCAGACCATCGAGCAAACCAACCAGGCCATGCAGCAGGTGGTCGGCTCGAATCAGCGTATCAGCGCAATTGTTTCGACCATCAACGGTATTGCCGCGCAGACCAATCTGCTGTCGCTCAACGCTGCCATTGAGGCAGCGCGTGCTGGTGAGGCCGGGCGCGGTTTTGCCGTGGTAGCCGATGAGGTACGGCAACTGGCGCAGCGTTCCGGCGGTTCGGCCAAGGAGATTGACGAGCTGCTGTCCGATACAGTGGCACGGATCAATCAACTGGCGGAAACCCTGAAGAAGCTGTCCAATGTCGCAGATTGATTTGATTATCTAAATGATAATGGTTTAGATTGGCGGCAATAGCTCCCTGAGGTCGCCTTTCATGTCCCGTTCCGTTCTGTGCCGGCCTGTTGTGCCGGCTGCTGTCGTCGCTGAAAACAACCTGTTGTCCCCTCTGGCCATCGCGCTGGGTGTTGGGCTGGCCTGTCTGGCGCTTAACGCCAATGCTCAGGACAGCGCGGTCCTGGCGCCAACGACAGTCATCGGTGAACAGGCCGATCCGCACGGTCCGGATACCGGGTATGTCGCCAGCAATACCCTGGCCGGCACCAAAACCGATACTCCGCTGAACGAGATTCCGCGTTCGATCTCGGTGGTGACCCGCCAGCAGATGGAGGATCGCAACGTCCTCAGCATCAGCGATGCGCTCAAGTACACCCCCGGCGTACAGGCTGGTTACTTCGGTGAAGACAACAAGCAGGACTGGTTCATCATTCGCGGTTTCAAGCAGGCCAACTTCGGCCTGTTCCATGACAGTACCCGGGTTTACTCCAGCGGTTTCTACAGCTGGCAGATCGACCCCTACCAGCTTGAGCGGGTTGAGGTGCTGCGCGGAGCTTCCTCGGTGCTGTACGGCCAGACGCCGCCGGGCGGGGTGATCAATCTGGTCAGCAAGCGCCCGAGCGAGAGCGCCTTTGGCGAGGTTGGTATTCAGGCCGGCAGCTTCGATCGGCGTCAGCTCAATCTGGACGTCACCGGCCCGCTCAACGACAACCCGCAGGTGTTGTATCGGGTCACCGCGCTGGCGCGCGAAAGCGGCACCCAGGTTGACGACGTCGACAACGATCGCTTGCTGATCGCGCCGTCGCTGACCCTCAAGCCGAGCGAGGCCACCGAACTGACCCTGCTGGCCAGCTTCCAGAAGGACAGCGGTGATCCCATGCTGCAGTTTCTGCCGGCTGAAGGCACGGTGCGGCGCCATCCTCTAGGCAAGATCGATACCGATACCGCAGTCGGTCTGCCCGACTATGAAAAGTTCGAGCGCAGCCAGTACACCCTGGGTTATGAGCTCAATCACCGTTTCAACGACACCTGGAGCGCTCAGCAGAACCTGCGTTACGGGCATATCGATGTTGATCTGCGCCAGCTGTTCTTTTTCTTCTGGGCCGATTTGCCGGCCGGCGAGCTGGTGCGTGGTTTGAGTTATGCCGATGGTGAGGCCGACAATCTGTCGGTCGACAATCGCCTGGTTGGCCAGTGGCAGTCCGGCGCCTGGGAAAGCACGCTGCTGCTGGGTGCTGACTACCAGCGGCTGAAGGTCAAGGACAGCAGCCCCAACGGCTGGCCGCTGTATCCGGCCACGCTGAATATCTTCAACCCCGGTTATACCCAGGTGCCGTTCGATTTTGCTCTGGAAGAAAAGCGCAGCAAGGTTGATCAGGTCGGGGTCTATGCCCAGAACCAGCTCAAGTACGATCAGCGTTGGGTGTTCCTGCTGGGCGCTCGGCACGACCGGGCCAAGTTCGACTTCGATAATCGCACCACCGGTGCTGGCAATCAGGCCAAGGACGACGAGATCACCTGGAACGGCGGGGTCGCCTATCTGTTTGACAATGGCCTGACACCCTACGCCAGCTATTCGCAGTTCTTTCTGCCAGTCACCGACGTTGCCCCCGATGGTCGGGCGTTCAAGCCGGAAACCGGCCAGCAGTATGAACTGGGCCTGAAATATCAGCCGCCCGGATTCAATGGCAGCTTCAATGCCGCGCTGTTCGAGTTGACCCAGGAGAACGTGCGCAAGGCGGCCGGCGCGCCGGCAGTGACCCAACAGGTTGGTGAGGTTCGGGTGCGTGGCCTGGAGCTGGAAGCCGTCGCCAATGTCACCCCGGCGCTGAGTCTGGTCGGTGCCCTGACGCTGCTCGATGCCGAAACCACCAAGACTGGCAATGCGGTGGCGGAAAAGGGCAAGACGCCCTCGCAGGTGTCGGACAAGCTGGCTTCGCTGTGGGCGCATTATCAGGTTCGTGGCGGGGTGCTCGACGGTCTGGGCTTTGGTGCTGGGGCACGCTATGTCGGGGCCAGCTACGGCGACAATGTCGAAGACCTGAAGGTGCCCTCCTACACGGTCTACGACGCGATGCTCAGTTACGACTGGCAGAATCTGCGCCTGCAGCTCAATGGCAACAACCTGAGCGACAAGAAATACGTGGCGACCTGTGACTACTACTGCTGGTATGGCAACCGCCGCAACCTGATCGCCAGCCTCAGCTACCGCTGGTAGGGCCGTGAGCTCGCCGCTGGCCGTGTTGTTTCCGGGGCCGCTGGCACCGTTGGGGCAAACCCTGGTGCTGGCCGATGACCCGCGTCCGGCGCTGAGCTGGGATGAATATCTGGAGCCTGAGCGGCTACAGGCCAACCTGCTGCGATTTCTGCCCGAGCATGGTGAGGGCGATCCGCGTGCGCGGGTATCGCTGTGGGCCAAGTATCACTTTCTGCGGCTGGTGCCTGCGGTGGTCGCTGCCAGTCTGAGCAGTGATTGGCGGTTGCCGGTGCGTGCCAGTGAGGTGGCGGTGATTCTGGGGGACGACGGACTGCCGGCGGCCTTCCGCCTGGCAGACGCTGGCCAGCCTTGGGCGCACGCGCCTCGGCACGGTTTTGAGCGTTTCGAGGAGCTGTTCGACGGCCATATCGATCCGCTGATTCGGGCGCTGTGCGCACAGGTCAAGCTGGCGCCCAAGGTGTTGTGGAGCAGCGTTGGCCACTACTACGAATGGATTGTCGGCGAGTTGGCCAGCCAGCCCTTGCCAGCGCAGCGCATAGTCCAGGCTCGCGAATGGCTGGAACAGTCCTGCCGTCCGGATGGTTTTCGCAACCCGCTGCATGACAGCATTCGCTATGTCGCCCGGCCGGGCCTGGAGGGGGTGCATCGCCAGCGTCGGCATTGCTGTATTCGCTACCGGCTGCCGGGCAAGGCGCTGTGCGGCAACTGCCCACATATTGATAAGCCGCCGGCAGGCTATGACATGAACTTGGCCAGCAAGGCCTAGCGCCACTGATACTCCAGCCCTACCCCCGCCAGCCACTGGCGTCCCGGAGCCGGTTCGTAGTAACGGGCGCCGGCGGCATTGATGATCAATGAGCCGATATAGTCGCGGTCGGCGAGGTTATCGATCCGCAGGAACGGTTCCAGCAGCCAGCCTCCCAGTGCCTGTCGATAGCTGGCGCGCCAGTTGAGTACTGCATAGCCTGGGGCCTTGGCCTGATTGTCGTCGCTGGCATAGCGCTGACTTAGTGCCTGCAGCTCCACGGCGGTGGAGAAGCCTTGCGCGGCCGGTTGCCAGGCCAGTTCGGCATACAGGCTCTGGCGCGCGGTGCCCGGCAGGTCACGGCCGGACAGGTCGCTGCCGTCGGCCCGCCGGTAGCGATCGAACCGGGCTTGCAGCCAGGTGTAGGCCAGATAGCCGCGCAAGCCATGCTCGAACTGCTGCTCGAGCGCCAGTTCCAGGCCGCGACGGGTCGAGCGCCCGGCGTTGGTGAAGGTGCTGCGGTCGGTTCCGACCTGATTTTCACCGGGGACGATCTCGTCGCGCACACGGCTTTCGAACAGGGCCAGGTCCAGATAACCGTCCGCGTGGCGCCATTTCATGCCCAACTCGGCATTGCGTGACAGGCTTGGTTTGAGCGCGAAGTTCAGCCCGCTGCCGCTGGGGCGGTAAGCCAGCTCCTGAAAGGTTGGGGTTTCAAACCCCTGGCCCAGCGCACCGTACAGGCTCAGTTGCGGGGTCCATTGCCAGCTCAGCCCGGCCGCCGGATTGCTGCGCTGATAGCGCACCTTGCCACTGTCGTCTTGGCCGTCGGCGAAGAAGTCATCATCGGAGTCGAACTGGATCCGGCTGTGGCGCAGGCCGGCGGTCAGTTGCCAGCGCGGCGCCAGTTGCCAGGTACTGATCAGATAGGCTTCCTGGCTGTCGACCCGGTTGAACTCGTCGCGCTTGCGCTGGCCCTTATGGCCGTTGTCGTTGACGAAGCCGTCGCGTTGCTCACCCTGGTAGTCGTAGGTCAGCCCGGCGGCCAGCTCGACCGGGCGACCGAATACTTGGCTGCTGCGCTGCCAGCCCAGTTCGACGCCGCCAAACCGGCGATCCAGCTCGACCACGCCGCCACCGGCAAATTCGCCAGCGCCGGCAAAACCCAGGTACTGCTGGACGAAGCGCTCGCCGCCGTAGGCCATCAGAGTCAACTGGTCATCGTTGTCCAGGCGCCGTTGGTAGTTCAGCCCGGCCTGCTGATGACGCACGCTTTTGCGGGTGTTGAATGTCTGGCTCTGACTGGCAGCCTGACGCCGGTCCTGTTCTAGCTGTTCGGCGCTCAGCCCGAGTGGGTCACGGGTGTTCGGCTGGTCGAGGCTGTTGAGCAGCAGTGTCAGGCTGGAGACGTCATCGATATCCCAGCCCAGACGCAGGTTGGCGCTGTCACGGCGGGTCTGGCTGTGGTCGCGATAACCGTTGGTGTGCAGGCGGGCAATGTTGGCGTTGATGTTCAGCTCGTCGTGCTGGGCACCGTAGCGCAGCCGCGAGCGCCAGAGCCCGTCGCTGCCGACCGCACTGCGGCTGTTCAGTGTGGGGTGGAATGGGGCCTCGCTGCTGAAGCCCTGGATAATGCCGCCCGAGGCATTGCCGTACAGGGTGGTCAGCGGACCGCGCAGCACCTCCAGGCGCTGTAGTGCGTCAAGGTCGAACAGCGCTGGCTGGCCCTGACCGTCAGGCATGGTCAGCGGAATACCGTCCTGCACCAGGCGCACGCCGCGCACCCCGAAGGCGGCCCGGGCGCCGAAGCCGCGCGAGGAAATCTGCAGGTCCTGGGCGTAGTTCTGGCGATTGAGCGCGAGTATGCCCGGTAGCCGTTGCAGTGGTTCGGAAACATTGGCACCCAGCTGCTGGCGCGAAAGCTCTGCGCCGCTCAGCACGCTGCGGGTCAGTGGCTGCTGATTCTGATCGTCACTCTGGCTGCCCAGGATCACTTGGGCTGGCAGGCTGATCGGGCGTTCTACGGCTTGGACCGGCAAGGCGATCAGCAGGCTCAGAGTCGGTAAGGTCAATAGGCGCATGGGCAGGTGTCTGGTTTGGTGATTCCGGCAGGCAGTATACGAAGGTTTGCGCCCAGGGCCGGTCCAGGCGGGTGGGTAATTGAATGAGCTTGCGTTAGTTCTTTGATCTATAAATAAATTTGAGTTAATATTTGAGCGATTATGCTGTATTTTTCGCTACTATTGGCGGAATTTTTATTTTTAAGCGATAAATAAATTTACGGCTAAAATATTTAGTCTTTGTGGCAAAATATAACGGATAAGTCCGTGTGCCGCCTGGAGTTGACTATGCACATGATGCACGATTTGTATCTGGCGCTGCGCCGTCTGCAGCGGGCCAGCGAAATTCACGCCAAGCGTCTGGGTCGGCATAGCGGGCTGACCCCTATCCAGCTACTGATCCTGCACAGTATTCAGGCCATGGGCGAGGGAACCCTGGGCGATTTGGCCCGGCGGGTCAGTGTCTCCCAGGCTACCCTGAGCACCATCATCGACCGGTTGGAAAAGCGCGAGTTGCTGCAGCGTATTCGCAGTCAGAGCGATAAGCGCAAGGTCCATCTGGCTCTGACCGAAAGCGGCCTGGCGGCGATTCAGGCCGAGCCGGCCTTGTTGCCCGGCGACTTTCTTGAGCGCTACGCGAAGCTGCCCGACTGGGAGCAGTTGATGTTATTGGCCAGCCTGCAGCGGGTGGCCGGGTTGTTGGAGGAAGGTCAGCAGGGGCCGGCGGAGCTGTTCGATGTGAAGCTCGAGGCCTGAGTTTTTTCGCGCATAAAAAAAGGTGACTCAAGCCTGCCTGAACCTGAGTCACCTCAAATACACCCAAGGTTATTTAAAGCATCAACTGTGCCAATTTGATTACAGAGGCCGACTATTCCGCCTCGTCATCGTCGTGGCCGTCTACGTTCATGCCCAGTTCCTTGATCTTGCGGGTCAGGGTATTGCGGCCCCAGCCCAGTAATTGCGCGGCATCCCGGCGTCTGCCGGCGGTGTGCTTGAGCGCGGTCTCGATCATGATGCGCTCGAACGCCGGTACGGCGACATCCAGCAGGTTGGTGACGCCGCGAGCCAGTTCCTGGTCGGCCCAGGTGCGCAAACTATGCTCCCAGTGGCCGTCAGGTGCACTGTCCTGGTGCTGGGTGAGCAGTTCTGGTGGCAAGTCCTCGATCAGCACTTCGCGGCTGGAGGCCATGACCGTGATCCAGCGGCAGGTGTTCTCCAGTTGGCGCACGTTGCCCGGCCAGGGCAGGTTGCGCAGGTAGTCCTGGGTCTGTGGCTTGAGCACCTTTGGCTCGACCGCCAGCTCCTGGGCGGCCTTGGTCAGAAAGTGCTGGGCCAGCGCCGGGATGTCCTCACGGCGCTCGGCCAGCTTGGGAATGTGAATGCGGATCACGTTGAGGCGGTGGAACAGGTCTTCGCGGAACTTGCCGGCCTGCACCAGGCCTTCAAGGTTCTGGTGGGTGGCGGCGATGATGCGCACATCGACCTTGATTGGTGTATGGCCGCCCACCCGATAGAACTCGCCATCAGCCAGAACCCGTAGCAGCCGGGTCTGGGTTTCGGCCGGCATATCGCCGATCTCGTCGAGAAACAGGGTGCCGCCATCGGCCTGTTCGAAGCGGCCGCGTCGCTGCACGGCGGCACCGGTAAAGGCGCCCTTCTCGTGGCCGAACAGTTCCGATTCCATCAGGTCCTTGGGGATCGCTGCCATGTTCAGGGCGATGAACGGGTTGCGCGCGCGCGGGCTGTGGCGATGCAGGGCGTGGGCTACCAGCTCTTTGCCGGTTCCTGACTCACCGTTGATCAGTACCGTGATATTGGAGTGCGAGAGCCGGCCGATGGCGCGGAATACCTCCTGCATGGCCGGGGCTTCACCAATGATTTCCGGGGTGCGGGTTTGCCCCTGCTCCGGCTCCAGCCCTTCCTGCTCGCGGGTATGGGCCAGGGCACGGCGTACCAGGGCGACCGCTTCGTCGACATCAAAGGGCTTGGGCAGGTATTCGAAGGCCCCGCCCTGGTAGGAAGCCACGGCGCTGTCCAGATCCGAATGGGCGGTCATGATAATGACCGGCAGCTTGGGGTGTTGTTCGCGGATGCTGCTGAGTAGTTCCAGGCCGCTGGTGCCGGGCATGCGGATGTCACTGATCAGCACGTCCGGGTGTTGGCGTTGCAGGCGAGCAAGAGCGCTGTCGGCATTGTCGAAGCAGACCGGCTCCATGCCTTCCTGCTGCAGGGCCTTTTCCAGCACCCAGCGGATGGAACGGTCGTCATCGACAATCCAGACATTTTCAGCTCGGCTCATGGGTTTGATCTCCGGGGTGTTGTTCCAGCGGCAGGAATAGAGTGAATACGGTATGGCCAGGCTCGCTGTCGCACTCGATCAGGCCATGATGCTGGCTGATGATGTTCTGAGTGATCGACAGGCCCAGACCGGTGCCATCGGCCCGGCCACTGACCATGGGGTAGAAGATGCTGTCGACGATCTCGGTCGGGATGCCCGGGCCGTTGTCGATGACTTGCAGTTTGCAGACCAGCCGGTGTCGGGTCTGGCCAATGGTGAACTGGCGCAGAGTGCGGGTGCGCAGGGTGATGCGCCCGGCTTCCAGGCCGCTGTATCCGGCGATGGCCTGCATGGCGTTGCGCACGATATTGAGCACCGCCTGAATCAGTTGCTCGCGGTCGGCCATCAGTTCCGGAATGCTCGGATCGTAGTCGCGGCGCAGGCGCAGGATGCCTTGGGTTTCGGCCTCAATCAGGCTGCAGACCCGTTCGGTGATTTCGTGGATGTTGATCGGTCGCAGGTTCGGCGGGCGGTAGGGGCCGAGCATGCGGTCGACAAGATTGCGCAGCCGGTCTGCTTCCTCAATGATCACGTCGGTGTAATCCTTGAGATTGTCTTCGGGCAGTTCGCGGGCCAGTAGCTGGGCGGCGCCGCGAATGCCGCCGAGCGGATTCTTGATCTCGTGGGCCAAGCCGCGCACCAGCACCTTGGTGACCTCCTGCTTGGATAGTTGCGCTTCTTCCTTGGTGATCCGCAGCAGGCGATCACGCGGCTGCAACTCCATCAAGACCCAGTTGCGCTCGGAGGCCATGATCGGCGTTACCGAATAGTCGACCATCAGGCTGCTGCCATTGCTCAGCAGCAGCTGGGCTTCGCGCTTGGTGAACGGGTGGGCGTTGTCGACCGCGTTCTGCATCGAGTCCTGGGCGCTGACGCTGTCGGTGAACAGTTCGCTGATTGGTTGCTGCTGAACTCGTTGGCCGCTGACGGCCAGCAGCATTTCGGCGGCCGGGTTCATGTAGCTGACGCACAGGCGGGCATCCAGCAGGATCACTGCTGTGGTCAGGTTGTCGAGAATCTGGCGTAAAAAGCGATCAGGCAGCATAGCTAAGGGTATCCACGGTTTGTGCAGAGAAATGCAAGAAGCGAACCAATAAGGGGCGTTTGCGCTATTGGCTTGCAAAGCATTTGCACAGTTGCCAGGCAGGTCCGGTTTGGGTCCTGGGTGGCGCTTGCACAAAAGCGGCGCACGGCGCGCTGCAACAGGGTTTGCACGGGTTTCCGGCGGTCTGGCTGGAGCCTGCTCGGGGGCAGGCTGTCAGCCAGTCAGGTGCTTTTGGCGCTTTGGGCAAACTGCTGCGTGCACAGAGTTAGGCGCTTGCGTATTGAGTATGCACCGAAATGGTGCGCAACGGGAGTGGGGTGGGCGGTGATGGGGCTCAACTACCGCCACTGCGACCGGGGGCTGGCACGTTGGGCGCACGCGGAGCATTGGGAGCCTGGGGCGCCTGATTGCTGCCGGCGCGGCCCGGCTGCAGCAATGAAGTGCGTTGCAGGTGTACGGTGATTGCGCTGCTGCGCTGCAGGACGTTACCACGCGCATCAACTACCACCACTGCCAGTTGGTGGCTGCCGCGATCAATATTGGTCAGGCTGAGCAGGTGGTTGCGCTGGCCGCGGCCGGGGCTGGAAACATCGGTCAGTTCGCCGTCGAGCTCGACCCGCAACAGATGGCTGCCGCTCAGGCCGGGGTCGGTAGTGACGCTCAGAACCAGATTGCCCTCATTGCTGCGGATCGCCTCATCATTGCCGGGGCTGGTGATTTCCAGGCGTTGATAGGCAGGGCCGGCAGCCGGCTGGTCGCTGGTGCCGGGGCTGCGGATTTCAGTGCGACGCGGAGGCTCGACTGTGTTGGTCGGCCCGACCTCCAGCGTGCTGGCGCCGGGGCCAGGCTGGTCGGAAAACACCTTGTTGCCGTCGGCGTCAGTCCAGGTGTAGATCTGTGCGGCAGCAGCGAGGGGCAAGGCCAGCAGCAGGGGCAGGGCTGTCAGGGGAAAAATGCGAGGCATGGTGATCTCTCCTTGGGGCTTGCGTAAGACTTGCAGTCATTTCCCTGCTTGGCAAGTCGGTCGCCGCGGGTAACGGACGGACGCAAAAAAGGGGCGCCCGGATGGGTGCCCCTTTTTGGACCACGGTATCGCAGCCGGGTTCAGACGCTGTAGTACAGGTCGTATTCCAGCGGGTGAACAAAGGTGCGAACCTTGATTTCCTCGGCGGCCTTCAGTTCCATGTAGGCGTCGATGAACTCGTTGGTGAACACGTCGCCCTTGGTCAGGAACTCGCGGTCAGCGTCCAGCGCTTCCAGAGCTTCCTTCAGACTGCCGCAGACCTGCGGGATCTGCTTGGCCTCTTCCGGCGGCAGGTCGTACAGGTTCTTGTCAGCGGCATCGCCAGGGTGGATCTTGTTCTGGATGCCGTCCAGGCCAGCCATCAGCAGCGCGGCAAAGGCCAGGTAGGGGTTGGCAGCCGGATCCGGGAAGCGAGCTTCGATGCGGCGGGCTTTCGGGCTGGATACGTACGGAATACGGATCGAGGCCGAACGGTTGCGGGCCGAGTAGGCCAGCATGACCGGAGCTTCGAAGCCCGGAACCAGGCGCTTGTAGGAGTTGGTCGACGGGTTGGTGAAGGCGTTCAGGGCCTTGCCGTGCTTGATGATACCGCCGATGAAGTACAGGGCGGTGTCGGACAGACCGGAGTAGCCTTCGCCGGCGAAGGTGTTCTTGCCGTCTTTGGCGATCGACATGTGTACGTGCATACCGGAACCGTTGTCACCATACAGCGGCTTGGGCATGAAGGTAGCGGTCTTGCCGTAGGCGTCGGCCACATTGTGTACGCAGTACTTCAGGGTCTGTACTTCATCGGCTTTCTTCACCAGGGTGTTGAACAGCACGCCGATTTCGTTCTGGCCAGCAGTGGCCACTTCGTGGTGGTGCACTTCGATGGTCAGGCCCATTTCTTCCATGGCGTTACACATGGCAGTACGGATTTCGTGGTCGTGATCGACCGGCGGCACCGGGAAATAGCCGCCCTTGACGCCCGGACGGTGGCCCTTGTTACCGGTTTCGAAGTCGGCATCGGTGTTCCAGGAACCCTGCTCGGAGATGATCTTGAACATCGAGCCGGAGATGTCGGACTTGTATTTGACTTCGTCGAAGATGAAGAACTCAGGCTCCGGACCAACGAATACAGTGTCACCGATACCGGTGGACTTCAGGTACTCTTCGGCGCGCTTGGCGATGCCGCGCGGGTCACGCTCGTAGCCCTGCATGGTGGAGGGCTCGATGATGTCGCAGACGATGATCAGGGTCGGCTCTTCGGTGAACGGGTCCAGAACCGAGGTCTCGTCATCGGGCATGAGGATCATGTCGGAGGCTTCGATGCCTTTCCAGCCGGCAATGGAGGAGCCGTCAAACATCTTGCCGTCTTCGAAGAAGTCATCGTTGACATCGCGGGCCGGGATGGTGACGTGCTGCTGCTTGCCTTTGCTATCGGTGAAGCGCAGGTCAACCCACTTCACTTCGAATTCTTTGATCAGTTGAATCGCTTTCGACATGGTTTCCTCCACGGGGAATCATTTGCCGGACCCTTTGGGTCAGGCGCCTTTCAATCAGAGCGGAAAACGTCCGCGAATCCGCTTGCGTTACAAGAGAGCAAAAGGTGTGCCATTTCGGAGCATTGGCGCAAAGCCCCGTGCCAAGCGGCTTTTGTCTGGTGCAACGAAAAAGTGCACTTGAAAGGTGCACGGATACGGTGCATCGAGTCTAGTATAGGCACCAAAATGGTGCGAATGCTCGTCGTCGGTTATCCTGCAGCCGGCGCCGGGCCGGGGTATAATGCGCCGCTTTTGCGTAGCCTGCATCTTTCCCATGAAATTGATCATCAAATTTTTCTCCGAGATCACCATCAAGACCAAGCCGGTGCGCAAGCGCTTCGTGCGCCAGCTCAAGGGCAATCTGCGGGTGTTGCTACCGCGCATCGATCCCGAGGCCCGGGTCAACGGCACCTGGGACAGCCTGGAGGTCAGCACCGGTCAGAATCCGCAACTGCAAGCGCGGGTGATCGACTGTCTGCAGCACACGCCGGGCATCTCGCATATCCTCGAGGTTCACGATTATCCGCTGACCAGCCTGGAAGAGTTGGCCGAGCGCTGCGTTCTGGTGCACGCCGAGCAATTGCGCGGCAAGGTGTTCGGGGTGCGTTGCAAGCGTGTGGGGCACCATGGGTTCAGTTCCCAGGATGTTGCGGCCTATCTCGGCGGCGAGCTGTTCGAGCGCTGTGGTGCGGCCGGGGTATCGCTCAAATCGCCGGATGTCTGGGTGCGGGTCGAGATTCGCCATGATCGGGTGTTCCTGATTCAGGCCCGGCATGAAGGCATGGGCGGTTTCCCGCTGGGGACCATGGAGCCGGTGTTGAGCCTGATGTCCGGCGGCTTTGACTCCACCGTGGCCAGCTACCAGATGTTGCAGCGCGGACTGTTGCCGCACTTCATCTTCTTCAACATGGGCGGACGGGCCCACGAGCTGGGCGTGCGGCAGATCGCCCATCACCTCTGGCAGCGTTATGCTTCCAGCCACCGGTTGCGCTTCATCAGCGTGCCGTTCGAGGGCGTAGTGGCGGAAATCCTCAAGAATGTCGATGACAGTCAGATGGGCGTGGTGCTCAAGCGAATGATGCTGCGCGCCGCCGATCAGGTCGCCAGCCAACTGGGTTTCCATGCGCTGGTGACCGGCGAGGCGATCGCCCAGGTGGCCAGCCAGACTCTGCCGAATCTGGCGGTGATCGACCGGGCGATTGAACGGCTGGTACTGCGGCCGCTGATCGCGACCAGCAAGGTCGAGATCATCAACACCGCCCGGCGAATCGGGACTGACGCGCTGAGCAGCAGCATTCCCGAGTACTGCGGGGTGATCTCGGTCAGCCCGGCCATCTATACCACCCGGGCCCGGGTTGAAGAGGCCGAAGCCAAGTTCGACTTCAGTGTGCTCGATGCGGCGGTTGCCCAGGCACGCTCTACCGATTGCGACCAGCTTGGCGAGCCGATGGAAGGCATCGCCGATGTCGAGGTCGTCAGTCAGGCGCTGGCTGGTCAGGTGGTGATCGACATCCGTCACCCCGACGAGCAGGAGCTCAGCCCGCTGGTGTTGCCCGATGTCGAGGTCAAGGCCATTCCGTTCTTTGAACTGAGCAGCCAGTTCCCCAGGCTCGACCCGGCGCGAATCTATCTGCTGTACTGCGACAAGGGCGTGATGAGCCAGATGCACGCGCAGAATCTGCTCGACTCCGGGCACGGCCATGTACGGGTGCTGCGGCCAGCCAAGAGCTGAGGCTCGCCAGTCGTCATTGCGAGCGTGCAGCGGGGGCACCGCTTTACTGTACTTCGTCATTGCGAGCTGCGCAGCAGCGTGGCAATCCAGGGGTGTATCGCCCCGCCCGTAACCTTGCCCACCACACCTCAGCGGTTCTAATCCAGCCTGCACAGACGCGCCAGCCACACACTCCGTCATTGCGAGCGTGCAATGGGGCGCCGCTGTACTGCACTCCGTCATTGCGAGCCGCATAGCGGCGTGGCAATCCATCCGGTCGCTGCACAAAAAACATACACTGTCATGTCCAGGTCTGTATAATGCCCGCCTCTTTTTTCTTTCCGCGGGCCATCGGCCGCGCCATCAGGACGTTCACAGTGATCGAGAATCTCCGCAACATCGCCATCATCGCCCACGTTGACCACGGCAAGACCACACTGGTTGACAAGCTGCTCAAGCTGTCTGGCACCCTGGATCGCAAGGAAGCCGAAGGCGAGCGGGTGATGGACTCCAACGACCAGGAAAAGGAACGCGGTATTACCATCCTGGCCAAGAACACCGCCCTGAAGTGGAACGGCTACAACATTAACATCGTCGACACCCCCGGCCACGCCGACTTCGGTGGCGAGGTGGAGCGCGTGATGAGCATGGTCGACTCGGTACTGCTGGTGGTCGATGCCCAGGACGGCCCGATGCCGCAGACTCGCTTCGTCACCCAGAAGGCGTTCAAGGCTGGCCTGCGTCCGATCGTGGTAGTCAACAAGATCGACCGTCCCGGCGCCCGTCCGGACTGGGTCATTGATCAGATTTTCGACCTGTTCGACAACCTTGGCGCGACCGACGAGCAGCTGGACTTCCCGATTGTCTACGCCAGCGCCTTGAACGGCATCGCCGGCCTTGACCATGAAGCCATGGACGACAACATGGACGCCCTGTTCCAGGCCATCGTCGACCACGTGCCGGCACCCAGTGTCGATCTGGATGGTCCGTTCCAGATGCAGGTCTCCCAGCTCGACTACAACAGCTTCCTTGGTGTTATCGGCATTGGCCGTATCGCCCGTGGCCGGATCAAGGCCAACTCGCCGGTTACCGCCATCGGTGCCGACGGCAAGAAGCGCAACGGTCGTATCCTCAAGATCATGGGCCACCACGGTCTGCAGCGGGTTGAGGTCGAAAGCGCCGAAGCCGGTGATATCGTCTGCGTCAGCGGCATGGACGAGCTGTTTATCTCCGACACCCTGTGCGACCAGAACGCCGTTGAGGCTCTGCCGCCGCTGACCGTTGACCAGCCGACCGTGAGCATGACCTTCCAGGTCAACGACTCACCGTTTGCCGGCAAGGAAGGCAAGTTCGTTACCAGCCGCAACATCAAGGAGCGTCTGGAGAAAGAGCTGCTGCACAACGTCGCCTTGCGCGTCGAAGATACCGGCAGCCCGGACAAGTTCAAGGTTTCCGGTCGTGGCGAACTGCACCTGTCGGTGCTGATCGAAACCATGCGCCGCGAAGGCTTCGAGATGGCCGTTGGCCGTCCGGAAGTGGTGATCATCGAAGTCGACGGTGATAAGCAGGAGCCCTACGAGAACGTCACCATCGACATCGAAGAGCAGCATCAGGGCCCGGTGATGGAACAGATGGGTCTGCGCAAGGGCGACATGACCAACATGATCCCCGACGGCAAGGGCCGTATCCGTCTGGAATACACCATTCCGGCACGTGGCCTGATCGGCTTCCGTAACGCCTTCCTGACCATGACCTCGGGCACCGGCATTCTGACCAGCACCTTCAGCCACTACGGGCCGATCAAGGCCGGTGAAGTCACCAACCGCCAGAACGGCGTACTGGTGTCGATGGCTACCGGTACCGCACTGACCTACTCGCTGGAAACCCTGCAGGAGCGCGGCAAGCTGTTCCTGTCGCCGGGCGACGAGATCTACGAAGGCCAGCTGTGTGGTATCCACAGCCGCGACAACGACCTGGTGATCAACCCGACCAAGGCCAAGAAGCTCGACAACATGCGCGCTTCCGGCAAGGACGACACCGTGCAACTGACCCCGGCGCTGAAGTTCACCCTGGAGCAGGCGCTGGAGTTCATCGATGACGACGAACTGGTCGAAGTCACACCCAAGTCGATCCGTCTGCGCAAGAAGATTCTCGACGAGAACCAGCGCAAGCGTGCCAGCAAGGGCTAAGTCGGCCTGCTGAACAAAAAACCCCGCCAGAGTGATCTGGCGGGGTTTTTTTGTGCCTTGGTGTTTGAGCTGGAGGCTGGGGGTTTCCTGGGAATCTTGAGCATCTGCTCAAGATTGGCGCTGAGGCTCATCCGCTTAGGATATTTTATTAATACTGAGGGTGGCCGCGAATCCAGTGCAAGGGTGGAGAGTTTCAATGAGTCAGCAAATGCCGCCCGGAGTCGAGCTAGAAGCTATGTCAAGCAAGGCAACCTTGAAAGCGCCTGCAGAATCATGAAGAGCGAGTAGGTGCTGCAACAACCGGTTATTTGAACTAGGTGTTTGTCGAAGGTAATTTCGACTGAGACATTGAGCTAATCTGATGTTACATTTGCCACCACAAATGGTGGCGAAATGTCACTGCTCGCCCCTGCGGAGTGGACTGGTCCAAACGGCCTGAGCAGCCAGCTTGAGTCGGCCGTAGATTCGCGTTGCAAGCTGGGAGTTGCCGATACAAATTGACTCGGTTGGGGCGCATGTGCGCACCTAAATGAGATGCTTGGTAGAACTGGGGCTCATATCAACAGCTACTCTCTGATCTTGGGCGAGAAAAGCCGCAAAAAATAAAACTGAGGCTCTGCCAGATTTCAACAGGCAGAGCCTATGCACCGCAGGAGGCGAAACATGAAACAGCTATGGCAGAAACTGGAAAGCTACTTAAGTGATCACAATCCCGATCTTCTTGCCGATCTAAACCCTCCGGCCACCGATGCCCAGATCCATGAGTTCGAAATGGCACTCGACGCTGAACTTCCTGCTGATTTTGTCGCCTGCCTGAAAATACACAATGGGCAGAAGGGCAGCTCGGATTGGTTGTTTGAGGGGCATGAATTTCTATCAATTGAGCGGATATTGATGGTTTGGACGGTCTTGAATCAGTTGCTTAAAGGTGGGGACTTCGACGAAGAGGCGGCAAAATCTGACCCTGAAGTGATAGCCGAGTGGTGGAGCCCATGCTGGGTTCCATTTACCTCAAATGGTGGGGGCGACTATTTCTGCTTGGACCTTGCGCCCACCTCAAAGGGTGCGCCTGGACAAGTCATTAAGTATTCAGGTGAATTGCCCTACAGGCGTTTGAAGGCATCAAATTTCTCTGAGTGGTTTAAGTCGTTTGTAAAAGCCAAAGTCGGCTGCTGAGGTGCGATATGGAAAAAACACTTACCGGGCTGCGCGAGGAGCGCCTGCAGAAACTATTTGCTGACTGTCAGCAGCAAGTGCTTGGACAGATCATTGGCCCCTTTGGCCTGTCCATGGCCATGTTCGAAGACAAGAACGGTGGCAATGTTACGACGCTGCATAATTTTTCTGGCGATGATGAATCCTATATTGCGACGGATTCAGATAGAGAGCTTTATAAACACTCAAAAACTGAATATGACGAAGATGTAAGGTCGCGCTATGAAATTGATACAGAGAAAAAAGCCAAGGCGGCTGGTACTGAAACCTGGAAGAAGAGGCGTGATGAAAAAATAAAGGCTGGTGTAGATGAATACACGGGGGCAGCCGTCACTTCAGATGGAAAAACGACTGTCAAGAATGGTCAGGTTGTAAGTGTTGAGCTGGATCATGTAGTGTCAATTGGGGAAGTTCATCATACACCTAAGAATCACCTGGCGCTGGGTAAGGTCGTAATTGATCCGGAGACAGGTAATAAAACTGTCGATACATCTTGCATTGCAGCGATGGTTAATCACGATGACAATCTGGCCCTGACAAATCAGCCTGCCAATGGCTCTAAAAAAGCTAATGATCTCAAGAAGTGGGCGGGTAAAAAGCGCACGGATGGGACGACTAACGCTGAAGAGTTCGGGCTAGATGATAAGCTGGTTGACAAGGCCTATTCTAAAGCTAGAGCCCATGTCAAAAGTACGGCTAATAATGCTCTCCTCAAGAAACAAGCCACAGAACTTCTACAAACCGGCAGCAAGCAGGCTGCTATGATGGGCCTCAGGCAGTCGCTTGGGCTGCTGTTGACTGAGCTAGTCAATGCTCTGTTTAACGAGTTCAAAGTGCTGATTAAGGCCGGCGTAGAAGCGGGAAAGACTCTCTTCGAGGAAATCAAAGAGCGTCTTCAGCGAGTAATAGCTTCTGTCGTCCAAAAAGTTCCGGCTGCCGCCTCCCAAGCTTTTCAGGGAGGAGTAAGTGGCTTTATGAGCAACCTGATAACTTTTTTGATCAACAATTTCCTGTCTACCGCCAAGCGCTTCGTGACCATCATTCGTGAGGGGTTGCTGGGCTTGGTCAAAGCCTTCAAGATGATCATGTTCCCACCTAAAAACATGACGTCAAGTCAAGCGCTACAAGAAGGGTTGAAAGTGTTGACGTTGGTTATCGTTACAAGTGTCGGTTTTCTGCTGCAGGAGAGCGTTGCGACCTTTTTAAAAACCCTGCCTTTTCTTATTCCTGTAGCTGATGCGGTCTCCGGTGTGTTGATTGGCATCATGACCGGGTTGCTGTCAGCCTTCATGGCTTACCAACTAGATAATATCTTCGAGCGTTATCGTTATGCGTATGACGAGAAGCTTCTGGATGCCATAGCATCCGACGCAAAGCTCTCCGAGAGATTTGCTGGTGATATGGTCAATCAAGCCGAAGCTTCACTGACAGTCATCGCTAGATATGCCGAGTCGATCAAGAGTTACCAAAGAACAGGTGAAACGCTAGCTGCCTCAGGCATGGCCTCTCAAGCCACTGCGTATAGCCTAGCTCGAGTTGTGGAGGATGCAAAAAACCAGGTGGCTGAAACGAAAGAAGTGATTGTGTATCTCGATGATACTCAATCTATGTTGGATGATTTTTTCAAGAAAAGGTAGTGTTATGAGCAGTTTGACAGGTAAGGAAGTACAAATTGTTAATGCCCTATCGGCTGCAGACCTGCCAGAAAATCTGATTGGTCAAAGCTGTGTTAAGGAACTGATCTCTGCAGTAGTAGATGCTCAGCAAGATGCCAGTAGCGCTGCAGATCGCTTGCAGAGAGCGAGGGTTGCCAAGGAAAATAGTAACGTCATCAGCAACTGGTGGAACAACACTGAAGATCGAGTAAAAGATGCCCAGCTTAACCTCACTACTACTGTTGCTAACCTCAATCGTCACTCATCACAGCTCCTGATATTTAACACTGCCATTTCCAAGGTGCTGTGCGATCAACAAGAAATTTTGTTGCGTCAGCAGAAAATCCTCGAGGAGCAAGCAGAACAGCTTAAGCAGCAAAATCAGGACATCTTCACACAGCAGAAAGCCCTTGAGGTACAGCAAGAGGAAATCCGTAAAGCCAATCAGGGGCTTATGGAAGCTAAGGGTGTAACCGCTGAGCAGGCCCGTAAGCTAGTTGGTTGCGTGCAACGAGTCGAAGCGACTGAAGAGCGAATTTCAGAGGTCAATCGTCAGCTTCTGGTTGCGATTGAACAGCACCTTAACCGGGTTCGTGATGAGTTTGCTACTTCCCAGGCGTCGGCCGTGAGCGCCCTTGAAGCGCGTGACAAACAGCTTCTGCAGTTTGGCCAGGATCAACAACAGAAACTTACCAGCCAGGCCTCACTTCTGAAGGGGGTTGATGGGCGTTTTAAGCAGCTAGAAGGCACACTATTACAAGTAGTTGGCGAGGCTGTAGCTAAGCAGGTTGCTCCTTTTTCACAGCGTGCTGAAGCGATGGAGTTGCGCCTGAGCGAGCTTGTTCTTCAACATTCGGGGCTGAGCAAACGAATAATGATTGGAATGAGTTTGCTTGTGATTGCATTGGTGGGAGTAGGGGCTGGAAATTATCTGTTTTGAAATGTGATGAGCCTAGAAAACTCAAAATCGGCGTATGAAATCAAATGCAGCGATGATCAATCCTGTACTTTGAGGGTGATCAAATCCGACCACGGTATTCACCAGCGAGCAGTCAGCTGCCAGGTGAATACCGTATCAGTACATCTAGATGGAGTGAGTTAGCCAGTTGCTCCACAGCGCTTGCATTTTTTGCTTCCGCCAACCGTTACTTCGTGACCAAATACTTTTATCCACTCATGATCCGTTCTTCCCGCTCTCTGGTCGCCACAGTATTGGCACTTCTCTATGATTCGGCAGTTTTGGTCCTTCCCGTTATTTTGATAGTCATGGATTACTTTCTGCTCGGAGCTGCCACAATATGTGCATTCTCTGACGGAGTCGCACGATGAGTAGCCAATGCGGCGCCACTCGCCAAAGGTGTGTTCGTTTGTGGTTACATGCTTGTGGCAATCAGGGCAGGTCTTTCCGACAAAGCACAGCGGTTTACCGGGTACATGGCTCCACTCACCTGCGTGCCAGCCAGTAGAACACTTTGCGGAAAGCGCGACGCTTTTAACTACATCCCAAAACCCCATGTTTTTCTCCTGATTATCAAGTTGATCGGACAGGTTGCGTCGTCGATTCATACAACGCCGCCAAACTGGCGGTCTTTTCCCTAATGGCCTCTACCCACCCCTCCGGCCCCCAAACCCGCACATTCTCTCCCAGCCCAAACACCCACCACAGCGTCTCCTGATCATCCGGGACCGTGGCTTTCAAGCGCCGCCAGTCAGTATCAGGCATGGGCTCCAGCGTCTGGTTTGGACTCAGTGGTGTCTCGTTCAACAGCCAGGCAATTTGCGGGGAAACGTCGGCGATCAGTTCGACCTGTGCGACCGGGCCCGAGCTGTTGAAGCCGCCGCCGTTGAGGTAACCATCGATATCAAGAGGCTGCTCATGTTGGGCTGGGGTTTCCAGGCATTCGGCCTGTTGAATGCGGTGCAGGGCAAACTGGCGGGTATCGCTGTAGCCGTCCACGGTGCCGAGCAGGTAGCTGATGGAATGACGGGAAATCAGCCCGGCTGGGTGGATGAGCAGTTGTTTGTGTTCAGCCTTGCTGCGGCTCAGGTAATTGATCTTGAGCTGTCTGCGTTCAAGCAGGGCGCTGGAAACCTGTGCCCAGACGTTAGGCTGTACTGGTGCCGGTAGCAGGGCTTTGCCATTGGGATGGGCGCGTACCCTCTGTGCCCAGTGTGCCAGGCCGTTCTGGCTGTTGTTGTCCAGATAGCCGCGGGCTTTGCTGAATTGTGGGGTAAGCAGGTCCAGTACGGCCTGTGGCAGCAGGTTTTTCAGGTGGCTTTCGGCCAAGACCAGGGCCAGGGCAGTCGAGGGTTCCATGCCTTTAAGGTCAAGCGGGGCATCTTGGGCCAGACTCCATTGGTAGCGCCCAGAAGGTTCCTTGTGGCTAATAAGAGCGAAGGGTATGGATAGCCGGTTCAGGTCACGCTGTACAGTACGTAGGTCAACATCAAAGCCCTGTTCCGTGAGCTTTTCCTGCAATGTGGTTGATGCAATAAACTTGGGCTGTTGCGGGATTAGCCGTAGTAAAGCAAACAGTCTGAGTAACGTATCCCTTGTATCAAGCATCGCTGAACTACCCTGTAATCCTGCCGATCAAGCCATTAAATTGGCATCAAAATAATGTCAAATAATCGCTATAACTGAATTTTTTGGCAAGCGCCTTTTCCTATGCTGGCTTGCCACCTGCTAGCAAAGCTCAACAGGTTAGTCATGGCGATCATTAGAAGGGCGACAAACTGGGTCGCGCCATTAAGTGGTGCTGCGTTGCTCTTTCTCGCGTTTCAACGCCTGGTACTCGCAGTAGTGCTCAAAGGCTGCCTTGGCCACCACTGCCAGACCGATACAGGCAAAAATATTCTTCAGCATGGTGTCATCTCCTTTCAGGGGATTTGCTCTTCAGTCGCTGTGTTGGAGAAACTCATCCAGCCGCGCTTTCATTGTCTCTACCCGTCCTGCCGGTCTGCGAGTAAGGTGGGCATCACCACACTTTGGGCAGGTGAAGTACCAGTTGACGCCTTGCATCAGGCAATCACTGGCGGACAGCGTGGTTTTCTTCCAGCCACAAGCCTGACAGATAAAGGTTTGTGGGGGCGGCGGTATCGGCATGCAGTGACTCTCCGTCTATCTAGTAGGGTCGAGTGTGCACGCATGGGGCGACAGAGAGTGTCGCGGGGGTGGCCGGGCTTTCTATGCTGGTGCCGGTAGGGTATGTTCCAGGGGGTTTCTGAACATAAGGATAGGGTATGACCTACCAAGGACTCAAGCGGCGGCACCGTCAGGAGCGTGACGCCGAGCCGGAAAACCTGCGCCTGCGCATTCATCGCGCATTGAGCTGGCTACAACGTGCCGAACAGGCAGAAGACGTTGATGGCCGCTTCATCTTCCTGTGGATAGCCTTCAATGCCGCCTACGCTACCGAGATTGACGACAGGCAGCGGCTTTCCGAGCAGGAAACCTTCAAGGGCTTTCTGGAAAAACTCTGCAGACTGGATGACAGCAAACTGATCGACGCGCTGGTCTGGCAGGAGTTTACCGACAGTATCCGCGTTCTGCTGGACAACCCCTACGTATTCCAGAGTTTCTGGGATCATCAGAGTGGCAAAATCGACGAAGACGTCTGGAAGGATCGTTTCACCAGCGGCAAGCGAGCCGCGCAACAGGCTCTGGCCAGTGGCAACACTCCGGCGCTATTGGGTGTACTGTTCAACCGGCTTTATACCCTGCGTAATCAGCTTATCCACGGCGGCGCCACTTGGAACGGCTCAGTCAACCGTGAGCAGTTGCGTGATTGCACCAACCTGCTGGGCAAGTTGGTGCTGCTGGTCATCGAATTGATGATGGATAACCCGGATACGCTATGGGGCGATCCGAGTTATCCGGTGGTGGGGTCATGAACGCCTAGAACCAATAACTACAGAACAAGGACGCCACCATGCCCTCGATCAGCCCAATTTACACCCTCTACGGGGTGCCCCATTCGCTATATACCGCCAAGGTACGTTGTTATCTGCGCAATCAGGGCATTGCTTACCGTGAACGCCCGACAGCGGATCCAAACTTTGTTGGGCGTATTGTGCCGTTGATTGGTCGGGCGATCATTCCGGTGCTGGAGACGCCGGATGGTCAGGTGATTCAGGATACGGTCGACATCATTGATTACTTCGAGCGTCAGGGTGTGCCATATCCGGCTTACCCGTCGACGCCGTTGCAGCGTGTGCTGGCGGTTATTCTTGAGTATTATGGCGGGCAGGGTCTGCTCAGGCATGCGATGCATTACCGCTGGTCATATCTGGAGCAGCAGCGAGAGTTTCTTGAGCATGCCTTTGCCAGCGGCTCCGGGGCGGTGTTGGCTCAGCAGGTGATGGCGCGCATGCAGTCCTATCTGCCGCGTCTGGGGGTGACTGAGGCGAGCATTCCGTTGATCGAAGCTTCCTACCTGCGTTTGCTGGACATTCTCGAGGCTCACTTCGAGTGTATGCCCTATCTGCTGGGTGGCCGTCCGAGCCTGGCCGATTACGGCATGATTGGTAGTCTGTTCGCCCACCTTGGGCGTGATCCGATACCTGCTCAATTGATGAAACTGCGCTCGCCCAGAGTGTTCCGTTGGGTCGAGCGGATGACGGCGCCCGATCTGGATGTGGTCGAGTATCTGGACGGCCCTGAGGGGTTGTGGCCGGATGACCAGATACCGCCGACCCTGGAGCCACTGTTGCAACACGTGGCTGCGGAGTTGTTTCCGGAGCTTGGCGACAAGCTGGCGTTTCTTGATGCCTGGACGGTGCGTGAGCAGCCGGCCGATGGCGCGCCAGTGACCGACAAGCCCCACCGACGACAGATTGCCAGCGTGCAGACCGAGTTTCGAGGAGTGCCCATCGAGACCGGGGTTGAGCCCTATCTGCGTTATGTCCTGCAGCGTGCCAGTGACACTGTTCAGGCCTTGCCCGAGCTGGAACAGGTCAGGGTTATGGCCGAGCTAGAGCGTGTTGGGCTGGCCGGGGCTTTGCCGGCCAACACCGGCGTGCGGGTGGCGCGCCGTCACCATATCGAGGTTTGGTCTCGAGTTTGAATCACTCTTTCTGCGGGCCGTCCAGGCCGTCGGTCCGCTGCGTTCTCCCGGGTTTTATCACCTGAAAAGGCGATACCAAGCTTTATCCCCTTGCTATGTAATGCCCCTGCACGCATGCCCCCGGCTGTCGAACATTCTCGGTTCGCGGGCGGTGATCGAACAATAACAATCCGCATGATCCTGGAGACAACATGAAAACCAGAACCATCAAGCAGTCCCTGCTCTCGATGCTGACTGCCAGCGCACTGATGCTTTCCGCCTCTGCCTTGGCTACCAACCCTGACCCGGGTCCAGGTGACCCTGGCACTGGCCCCAGCCCTTATCAGCGTGGCCCTGACCCAAGCGTTTCATTCCTTGAGGCGGATCGTGGCCCCTACTCTGTGCGCGACAGCAGAGTGTCGAGTCTGGTCAGTGGCTTTGGTGGCGGCACCATCCACTACCCAAGCGGCACAACCGGCACCATGGCTGCGATTGTGGTGATCCCAGGTTTTGTTTCGGCTGAGTCCTCGATTGACTGGTGGGGCCCGAAGCTGGCTTCCCATGGCTTCGTGGTCATGACCATCGACACCAACAGTGGCTTTGACCAGCCGGCCAGCCGGGCTCGGCAGATCAACAATGCGCTGGATTACCTGATTGCCCAGAACACCCGTACTACCAGCCCGGTACGCGGCATGATCGATACCGACCGTCTGGGCGTGATCGGCTGGTCGATGGGTGGTGGCGGTACCCTGCGGGTAGCCACTGAAGGTCGCATCAGTGCCGCAATTCCGCTGGCACCATGGGACTCTTCCAGCCTGCAGTTCCGCAATGTTCAGGCTCCGACCATGATCTTTGCCTGTCAGTCGGATACTATCGCGCCGGTCAGCAGCCACGCATCGCCGTTCTACAACCGCTTGCCGGATGATATCGACAAGGCCTATTTCCGTCTTACCAGCGGTAACCACTACTGTGCCAATGGCGGTAGCTCCTTTGGTCGTTATGACCGTGTCCTGAGCCGTCTTGGCGTATCCTGGATGAAACTGCACCTGGATCAGGACCGCCGTTACCACCAGTTCCTCTGCGGCCCGAACCACACTTCCGATTCCAACATCAACGAGCATCGCAGCAACTGCCCTTACTAAGCGCGACTTGAACACCGGGCCCGATTGGGCCCGGTGTTCGTTTCCCGGCCTGACTTTCTCTGCGGCCAACCTTGGGAGTACTATCGGGGCAGCTAACCTTCAACAGGTTTGGGGAGGCGATTCATGCGCCGTCTCAGTGCCCTTGCCCTGAGTATTCTGACTACCAGCCAACCCGTCTTGGCCGATACCCCGCGTGAGGCTGCAATCTGCGGCTGGGTCAAGGAACCCCTGGTATTTACCCTCTGGAGTTCGCTGACGCCCTCACCTGCTCCCGAGCGGGTGACCCGTCACCCGGATATTTCTCTGGCTGAATTTGTTGCCGCTGACGGCAAGGTGCTGCGTGGCTACCGTTATGCCGCTCGGGACAGCCACTTGCCGCATATCCAGCCCAAGGGCTATCTGCTGGTAGCTTCTGGCAATGCGATGATTTCCGATCAGTTGATTGTTGGATTGGGTGACTACGCTGCAGCCGGCTACGATGTTTATGTGTTTGATTATCGGGGCTATGGTCGCTCGGAAGGGCGCCGGCGGCTCAACGCGATCATTGCCGATTACCGGGAGATGGTGGCCCGGTTCAACCAGCGCTATGAGCGCACTCTGCTATACGGCATTTCTCTAGGTGGACTGGTGATGATGAATGTGATCGGTGCCGGGGCGGAGTTTGACGCTGTGGTAATCGATTCCAGCCCCAGTCGGCTGTCTGATTATGGCTGTCCAGGCTGGGTTGATCCGCTCAACAATCTGTCTGAATCGCTGGGTTCGAAGGTCCTGATAATTACCGGGGGCCGCGATGGCGTGCTGGATGAGAGCATGGTCGGGCCGCTACGCGAGCGGGCTGCCGCCCTGGGACTAGGGACCCATCATGAGGCCGGCTGGGACCACCCGTTTCTGGATGCCCCGGCCGTTCATGAAACCCGCCAGCGTTTGATTCGCGAGTATTTGCTCAATCCCCGCTGAAGGTCCCGGAGGGGTTATTCTGTCGCTGCCAGACGCTTGGTGATTCGAGCTTGCAGTTGCGGTTGCAGTGACTCGGCCCATTGCTGGCCCGCGACCATGCCTTCCTGTATCAGGGTTGGCATCAGCTCAATTAGGCGTTTGCCTGCATCGGTTTCGTAGAAGGCGATCATGGCTTTGACGTCTTCATGGGAAATGTGCTGGTCATAGATGTTGATGATCAGTTCGTTGAATGAGCCCATGTTTTCATTCAGCACATCGCTGATATCGGCCACAATCACGTCGAGCCCTTTCGCATCTAGGTCGGGGCGGTGCAGCTTGAGAATTTGCATGATCTCGACCAGGGTCGCATTGGCAAACTGCTGACCCATCGCAGTGGCGTTGGTCAACTCCAGCAGGTGGGCAATGTCAGCCCGCTTGGCCGCGTCGGGGGTGGTTGCGAAGCTGCTGGTGGCTAGGACACCGGACAGAATGATGGCGGCTAGCGTGAAAATCCCTTTCTTCATAATGGGCTCCTGTTGATTGAGGGGCAAATGATAGCAGTTGCCAGGTTATTGGCCCATCCGCGGTCGGTAGGCGCAAAAGCCCGGGCGCGGCCCGATCTGGGGATGATTGCGGCAGGTATCGGGGCGTTTGTCGTAGACCGTGCAACGGCGGCTGTGGCGGTCGAGGAACAGGCAGTCGTCGTTGCTCATGCGGCGCAGGGTGAAGATGCCGCTCTTGAGGTTCAGACGCTCGATCACGCCTTCCTTTTGCAGGCGCTTGGCGATTTGTTTGAGCGGGGTGCTGCGTTCGAACTCGTCGACCAGCTCAAGGCGGATCAGGTCGTCGATTCGGACTTCCACCGGCAGGGTGCAGCAACTGCCATGGCAACTGTCGCACAGGCCCTTGCGGTAGCGCAGCCAGGTGTCGGTACGGTCTATGTCGGCGGCTTTGATCAGCTCGGGTTTCATGCTCAGTCTACTGAAGGCGAGTTGGCGCGGATGATACGTAAAAGCCGAGCTCGGGTGTAGCCCGGTCAGTTGGACTTGGGATTCAGCCACAGGCGCTTGGCCAGACCGCCCAGAGCCAGCAGACCGGCCAATACCAATAGCGGCAGCAGGTTGCTCAGCCCCAGGGCCTGTTCGGCCTGGGCGGCGCTGACCATGCCGTGGACTGCCTGGGCATAGACGGTCCATTTGATGCTCAGGCCCACCACGGCCGCCAGCATATAGGTAATCAGGGGCAGGTGCAGAACACCGGCGGCCAGATTGATGAAGGCGTGGGGAAAGCCGGGCAGGATGCGCAGCGCGCATTGGGTGAACAAGTCACTGCGCTTGGCCAGCAGCCTGAGTACCTGGCGAGCCAGTTTCCCGGGGCGCCAGGCCGAGCCAACCTTGCGTCCGAGCCAGTAGGCGCCCAGCGCGCCGCCGACGCTACCGACCAGCAGCAGCGGAACGCTGAGCCAGGGGGGATGAAAGGGGGCAATCAGCCAGAAGCACAGGCTGCCGGGCAGGCCGAAACTCATCAACAGCAGCATGATCAGCACCAGCCCGGCCAGAGCCAGCGGATGACCAACCAGTTGGGCGCCCCAGCTCAGCAGGTCGGCTACACTGATCGGCAGCAAGGCGAAGATCACCAGCAGGGTGACCAGGCCAATCAGGGCCAGCAGCGGTGGGCGTGGGCTCAGGCGCGTTCTCAATAGACTCTCCCGGCAAACAGGATGTGTGCATGTATCAAGCCATACTGACTTTCTGGTTCGAGGAAATCAAACCCGGGCAATGGTGGAAGAAGGATCCGCAGTTCGATCAACTGGTGGCCCGGCGCTTTCTGGCGCTGCACCAGCAGGCCGAACGTGCTGAGCTGGCCGCCTGGCGCCGCACGATTGAAGGCCGGCTGGCCGAGATCCTGGTGCTGGATCAGTTCTCGCGCAATATCTGGCGTGACACTGCGCGGGCCTTTGCCAATGACGCGATGGCGCTGGTGCTGGCCCAGGAGGCCGTCGCCGCCGGGCTCGACCAGCAACTGCCGCCGGTACAGCGCAGCTTTCTCTATATGCCCTATATGCACAGCGAGTCGCCGGTTATCCATGAGCAGGCGGTCAGGCTGTTTACCGCGCTGGGGCAGCACGACAGTCTGGATTATGAACTCAAGCATCAGCAGATCATTGAGCGCTTTGGCCGCTATCCGCATCGCAACGCCATTCTTGGCCGGCCATCCACGGCCGAGGAGTTGGCCTTTTTACAGGAGCCGGGATCATCTTTTTAAAGAAACTGTTATGCCTGAATCCGCACTGGCTGTTGCAGGCTGCTGAGCGGCACTGTGGCTAAACTCTTGCATTTACTGGCTATGGAGTGAGTGCTATGTCGCTGAGACTGTATCAGGTCGATGCTTTTACCGACCGCCTGTTTGCTGGTAATCCGGCAGCGGTGGTGCCGTTGAACCAGTGGTTGCCCGAGCCGCTGATGCAGGCGATAGCGGCCGAGAACAACCTGTCGGAAACCGCTTTTTTTGTGCCCTCGGCGGATGGCAGCTATGCGATTCGCTGGTTTTCGCCGCTGGCGGAAATCGATTTCTGTGGGCACGCTACTCTGGCCAGCGCCTTTGTGCTGTTCCGCCAGATGCCGGAATCTGAGGTGTTGAGCTTCACTGCTCCGGCCGTCGGCCGGTTGCAGGTCTGGCGCAAGGCCGATGGTTTGATTGAAATGCGCTTCCCCTTGCTGGCGCCGGAGCCGGTCGATGAGGTGCCGCTGGCGTTGCTGGAAGGTTTGTCTATCCGTCCGGATGAGGTCTGGCGCAACCGCCAGGCCTGGTTTGCCGTCTATCATGATGAACAGGCTGTGCATGATGTGGTACCCGAGCCCACCGCCCTGGCCCGCCTGGCGCCGCGCGATACCGTGGTGACGGCAGCGGGGCGTGAGTTCGATTGTGTCTCGCGCTATTTCTGGCCGGCCAATGGTGGGCTGGAGGATCCGGTAACTGGCTCCATCCACGCCGGTCTGGCGCCGTTCTGGGCTGGGCGGCTGGGCCGCCCGCAGCTAACGGCGTTGCAGGCCTCGGCGCGGCGCGGCGTACTGCACTGTCAGGTCGGCGAGGATTACGTGCTGGTTGCCGGGCAGGCACGCTTGTATTTGGAAGGCAGTATCTGGCTGCCGGATTGAATGCCCAGGAACCGAACCGGCTGGTTCGGGTCTGATGGGCTCCATTGTTCAGGGAGAACCATTATGCAACTCACACCACTTGCCATTGCCTTGTCGCTGGGTGCCGTTTTGGCGCTAACCGGCTGCTCAGAACCTGCCAGCGAGGCGCCGGCCAGCAGCGAGCGGGTCACTGAGCAGGAGGCCGAACAGGCCCTGAGCCGGGTCAGCGGCAGCCTCACTTATCGGGCGCGTATTGCCCTGTTGCCTGATAGTCAGGTGCTGGTTGAGTTGCGTGATGCCGAGGCAGCCGATGGGGACGGCGTATTGGCTGAGCAGCGCATCAGCCTGGATGGCCAGCAGGTGCCGGTTAATTTTGCCCTGGAGGTGGATGCCCAGACTCTGGCCCAGGCTTCCAGCTATGTGCTGCGGGCCGCGATTCAGGAGGGTGGGCGTACTACCTGGGCGTCTGGCCCGGTAGAAGTGGACCTGACCGGTGGTGATGCCGAGTTGGGCGAGATTGTACTGCTGCCCCATCGCGGTTCGGCTTTCAGCAATGTGTTCAACTGTGGCCAGTTGCAGATCAACGTCGGCTATGAAGATGACAAGCTGATGCTCAATGCCAAGGGTCAGGAGCTGGTACTGCTGCCGGCGGTCAGTGCGTCGGGAGCCAAGTTCGAGCTTGAGGGCGACCCCAGCACCAGTTTCTGGAGCAAGGGCAATCAGGGTTGGCTGACGCTTAACGGTGACGAGTATCCGCTTTGCGTGCCGCCGGGAGCGGTTGTCGAGCCATTCAAAGCTACGGGCAATGAGCCGTTCTGGTCGGTCGAGCTGGACGCGGGCGAGTTGAGCCTGCAGCGCATGGACGACAAGCTGACGCGCACCTTGCCCTATCGTAACGAGCAGGAAAGCACCAGCCGCAGCCGGATTGACGCTGGTGAGGGCGAACAGACGATAACCCTGCTGGTTACCGAACGGCTGTGTCGCGACAGCATGAGCGGGATGCCCTTCCCCCAGCAGGTCAGCCTGATGGTCGATGGCGAAACCTTTCAGGGGTGTGGTGGCCAGTCAGAACGTTTGTTGCAGGGTGTTGAATGGGTGGTGGAAGACATCAATGGTGGCGGTATCATCGACCGGTCGCGGGTGACCCTGAACTTTTTCCCTGACGGACGGATTGCCGGGCGCGCTTCGTGCAACAATTTCATGGGCCAGTACGCCCTCACAGGTGAGAACTTGACGGTCAGCCAGGCGGCTACCACCATGATGGCCTGCGCTCCATCATTGATGGAGCAGGAGCAGCGTTTCCTGGAAACGCTGGAAGCGATCGACGGGTTTGACTTCGATGACACCGGTGCTTTGCTGGTGCGTTCGCAGGCGGGGAGTTTGAAAGCCTACCCAGAAACCCGCTAACCAGCCCTGGGCTACTCGCCAGGGCCATAACAACGAAAAAAGGATATACCGATGTTGGCTCTGGTGATTGGTCTGGTGATTTTTCTTGGCGTGCATTCGCTGCGCATGTTGGCGCCGGCTTGGCGGGAGCAACAGGTACAGCGGTTGGGCCTGATGCCCTGGAAGGGGTTGTATTCGCTGGTGGCGCTGATCGGTCTGGTGCTGATCATCTGGGGTTATGGGCAGGCACGGCTGGCTCCGACCTGGCTGTGGGTGCCGCCGGTGTGGACTCGCCACCTGGCTGCTCTGCTGACCATACCGGCATTCATTCTGCTGGTTGCCGCCTATCTGCCGGGTTCAAAACTCAAGGCCCGGGTTGGTCATCCGATGCTGCTGGGGGTGAAGTTCTGGGCGCTGGCTCACCTGATTGCCAACGGTACCCTGGCAGACCTGCTGCTGTTTGGCGGTTTTCTGGTGTGGGCCACGGCGGCCTACGTCAGCAACCGTCGGCGTGACCGGCTGGCCGGGCTGGTACCGGCTAGCGGCCAGCTGAGTCGGGATGCTGCGGTTGTGGTGGTCGGGCTGGTTACCTGGGTGATCTTTGCCCTGTGGCTGCACCTCTGGCTGATCGGCAGAGCGCCGTTCGGCGGCTGAGTGGCTGCCCCGGAGCAGAGTTTGATTCCTGCTCCGGGGCTTTTGTTTACTTGCCGGTCTTGATCCTGTTCCAGGCCCGGGTGCGGATACGCTCAGCGGCAATCGGCAAGGGCTTGAGGGTGAACAGCCGGGCCTGCACTTGCGCTGGCGGGTAGGCTCCGGGATTGGTGCGCAGGGACTCCTTGACCAGCACAGTGGCTGCCTGGTTGGGGTTGGCGTAACCCACTTCGTTGCTGATCGCCGCCACTACCTCGGGTTCGAGGATGTGATTGATAAAGGCATGGGCGCCGGCCGGGTTGGGCGCATCACGCGGAATCGCCATCAGATCGAACCAGACCTGGGTGCCTTCCTTGGGTATCCGGTACTCCAGTTGCACCCCATTACCTGCTTCCTGAGCCCGGGCATCGGCCTGCAGAATGCTGCCGGACCAGGCGACCGCGACGCAGATTTCCCCGTTGGCCAGATCATTGAGAAAACGTGAGGAGTGGAAATAGCGTACATAGGGCTGGATCGCCAGCATCAGTTCTTCGGCGGCGGCATAATCGTCGGCCTCGGTGCTGTTGGGGTCGCGACCCAGATAGTGCAGGGCGGCCGGCAGAATTTCCGAGGGTGAGTCGAGGAACGCCACGCCACACTGGGCCAGCTTGGCCATGTAGGTGGGGTTGAACACCAGGGCCCAGGAATCGACCGGGGCATCCTCGCCCAGCACTGCTCTGACCTTGTCGACATTGAAGCCGATCCCGTTGGTACCCCACATATAAGGCACCGCATATTCGTTACCCGGGTCATTGCCCTCCAGCGCCTGCATCAGGTCCGGGTTGAGATTGCCGAGGTTGGGCAGCAGGCTCTTGTCCAATTTCTGAAAGGCACCGGCCTGACGCTGCTTGGCCAGAAAGCTGTCGCTGGGCACGACCACGTCATAACCGGAACGTCCGGACATCAGTCGGGCTTCCAGCACTTCATTGGAGTCAAAGGTGTCTAGGGTCGGGCGGATGCCGGTGGCGGCCTGAAAGCTGTCGAGGGTCGATTGCGGAGTGTAGTCGAACCAGTTGTAGATCCGCACGTCAGCGGCCTGGCTCTGGGTGGCAAACAGACTGAGTGGGAGCATGAGCCCCAGGGTTGGCAAGAGTGGCTTGAGTTTCATGGTGGTGCTCCTAAGGTGAATCAGCGTCGGCTGGAAAAACCGCTGAGGACATTGACGGCATTGATGCCGATCTCTTCGACGGCGTAGCCGCCTTCCATCACGAACAGGCTGGGCAGGCCGAGGCTGGCGATCTGCTCACCCATACGTAGGTAGTCGGGGCTGTCCAGTTTGAAGCTGGAAATCGGATCCTGTTTGTAGGTGTCTACCCCCAGCGAAATCACCAACGCGTCGGCGCCATAACCGGCGATTACCCGCAGGGCATCAGCCAGTGCCTGCGACCACCGTGTCCAGTCACTGCCGGCGGCCAGCGGATAGTTGTAGTTGTAGCCCAGCCCGGCACCTTCACCGCGTTCATCGGCATAGCCGGCAAAGCAGGGGTATTCGTGACGCGGGTCGCCGTGAATCGACAGGAACAGTACATCAGGCCGTTGGTAGAAAATGTCCTGGGTGCCGTTGCCGTGGTGGAAGTCGACATCGAGAATCGCCACCTTGCGTGCCCCGCCGTCGAGCAGGGCCTGGGTGGCGATGGCGGCATTGTTCAGGTAGCAGTAGCCGCCCATGTAGTCGATTCCGGCATGGTGTCCGGGTGGTCGGCACAGGGCGAAGGCGGCCTGATCACCGGTGGCGAGCCGGGCCTGGGCACTGAGTGCTACCTGGGCACTGCTGTAGATGGCCTGCCAGCTGCCGGCGTTCATCGGTACCCCGGCGTCGAAGCTGTAGTAGCCGAGCTGGCCGTCGATATCCTCGGGGCAGCGTGCCGGCATACGCCGTGGCGGCCAGGCCAGCGGGAGCATGTCATGGCTGCGGCCCAGTGCGGCCCAGCGGGCCCAGGCGCCCTTGAGAAAGTCGACAAACTGACTGTCATGCACGCGCTTGATGGGCGCAAGACCAAAGTCCTCGGGTGCCTGTACCGGCCCCAAACCGGTACTTCTGACTCGTTCGAGCACCATATCGGCGCGTGAGGGCTTCTCGAAGCAGGGCATCAGTTGGCCGTTGTTAAGCTCGGCCTGGCCGTGGTGCAGGTGGTGGTCATCGCTGTAGAAAGTCTGCATGGTGGTTCTCGTTCCGGTTGTTGTTCTGCCAGGGGGCTGACCTTGATCATGGCCTCTGGCGGCATGAGGCGGAACGATAGCTGGGGACAGAAAAGGGATCGAAACGGACAGGGCCTAGTGTTCTGCGGTTTTCTGATGCTGGCGCCAGGCTCGCGGGGTCATGCCGGTCCAGCGGATGAAGGCATGGCGGAAACTGGCGCTCTCGCTGAAACCGAGCTGTTCAGCGATGACATAGATGGGTAGATGAGGGCGGCTGAGCAGGGTCTTGGCCTGTTGCAGGCGCAACTGGTCGAGCAGTTGCTGATAACCACAGCCGGCCTGACGCAGGTGGCGGCGCAGGGTACGGGAGGTGCAGTGCAGGCGCCCGGCCAGTTGCTCCAGGCTTGGCGGTGCATCCAGGGTCTGTTGCAACTGTTCGGTCAGGCTGACAACCAGCGGGGACTGTTGGGCGCAAAAACGCTCCTGTAATTGCTGGCATTGGCGCAGGGCTTCATGCTGGGTAACCGGGTCGGCCAGCGGTAGCGGGGCATCCAGCCAGTGCGAATCGAATACCAGTCGTTCGGCATCCCGGTGTGCCAGCAACTGACAGGCCCCGAATGCCTGCCGGTAGTGTTCGGCATGACTGGGAACTGGCAGGCTCAGGTGTATGGCGCTCAGGGGCAAAGGCTGACCCAGAGCATCATCGAGCATGGCCTTGACCGATGACAGGCATAGCTCGGTATTGAACAGCCGCAGTTGTGGCGACTCATGGTAGTCGCGGGCGCTGAGGGCGACCAGGCCGTCATCGAGCAGCTCAAGCGACAGGCGGAAATAGCTGCCAAGCAGTACCGGATAGCTGAGCATGACCTCCAGCGCCTGACCCAGTGTGGGGCTCGACAGCATTGCATAGCCGAGCTGGCCGTAGGCGGAGATGCGCATGCGTTGACCCAGCTCAAGGCCGATCAGGGCCGAGTTGGCTAACCTGGCTGCATTGGCGAATACCTGCTGTTCCTGGGCTGGAGTGATCAACCGCGAAGGTTGCTCAAGGTCGGATTCACCCAGTCCGGTGGCGTCCAGCAGGTCGCTGACCGACAGCCCCTGGGCCGCAAAACAGTGGGCGATCAGGCAGGTACTCTGCAGGCTGATCAGGCGTTGATCAGGGGCTTGGCAACTGGCGCGCTCAAGCGGCATGCGACATCCTCAAGGCGGTGGTTTATTGTTGTAGGCAAGCACAAACAGTGCCAGCCAAGAGTCTGAAGCCTTGGTTTATTAAAGCCTGAAGCGCATCAGGAGGCCAGGATGCCGTTGCGTTATCTAACCTATGTATTGTGTCTGCTGGGGCTGCTGCTTGCCGCAGCCCTGGCCTGGTGGGTCGATATCCGCTGGCTGTGGCTGGCCCTTGTGCTGGCACCGCTGGCGGGACTGGGTAGCTGGGACCTGCTGCAGCACCGACGCACTGTCAGCCGCAATTATCCGATTTTGGCGCGAATCCGCTATGGCCTCGAGTCAATCGGCCCGGAAATTCGTCAGTACTTCATCCAGTCTGATACTGACGAACTGCCGTTCTCGCGTGAACAGCGCAATGTGGTCTACCAGCGAGCCAAAAACACCTTGGACAAAAAACCTTTCGGCACCCTGCTGGACATGAACGCTGACGGTTACGAATGGATCAACCACTCGCTGGCGCCGACCCGGATAGTCGACAAAAACTTTCGTGTGCTGGTTGGTGCCGAGCGCTGCCGCCAGCCCTATGCCGTGAGCGTGTTTAATATTTCGGCGATGAGTTTCGGTGCGTTGTCAGCCAATGCTATTCGCGCGCTCAATATTGGTGCCCGGCTGGGCGGTTTCTATCACGACACCGGTGAAGGGTCATTGTCACGCCACCACCGTGAAGGCGGGGATCTGGTCTGGGAAATTGGCTCCGGGTATTTCGGTTGTCGCACTGCCGAGGGCCGGTTTGACCCTGAAGCGTTCAGGCGCACGGCGCAGCAGGAACAGGTCAAGATGATCGAGATCAAGCTGTCTCAAGGGGCCAAGCCTGGGCATGGCGGCATCCTGCCGGCGGCCAAGGTAACGGCCGAAATTGCCGAGGCGCGCGGGGTGCCAATGGGTCAGGATGTGATTTCGCCGGCCAGCCATTCGGCGTTTTCGACACCGCTGGAACTGATGGCGTTCATTGCCCAGTTACGGGAGCTGTCGGGCGGCAAGCCGGTGGGTTTCAAGTTGGCGATTGGTCATCCCTGGGAGTGGTTCGCGCTGGTCAAGGCCATGCTGGAAAGTGGTGAACAACCGGACTTTATCGTGGTCGATGGTGGCGAGGGTGGTACCGGGGCCGCGCCCCTGGAGTTTATCAACCGCCTGGGCATGCCGCTGACCGAGGCGCTGTTGCTGGTGCACAACACCCTGGTCGGTGCCGGACTGCGCGAACAGATCGCCATCGGTGCGGCTGGCAAACTGACCTCGGCATTCCAGATAGCCCGCACCCTGGCGCTGGGTGCGGACTGGTGCAATGCCGCGCGTGGCTTCATGTTTGCCCTCGGCTGCATTCAGGGTCTGAGCTGTCATACCGGTCGCTGCCCTAGCGGGGTCGCAACCCAGGACCCGCTGCGTGGACGCATGCTGGATGTTGAGGATAAAAGCCAGCGGGTCTACCACTTCCAGCGTAATACCGTGCTGGCGCTGGCCGAACTGCTGGAGGCCGCCGGGCTGAACCACCCGCGTGAGCTGGGGCCGGAACACATCATGCGCAGGGTCTCGCGTTTCGACGTGCGGCCCTATTCGACGCTATTCCCGTTTCTTGAGCCGGGGGCGTTGCTGCGCGAGGGGGATTGGCCGCTGGTGTTCGACAAGTTCTGGGCATCGGCCCGGGCAGACAGTTTCAGTGCCCCGGACTTTATCCTGCGGTTGCGTGAATCCAAGCTTTGCTGAGTTGGGCTATTCCCAACTCAGGCGATGAACGCGCCAGTCGCCGTCATCTTCCAGCCAGTCCAGGGTGATGCGGTAATAGCGGGTGCTGTCGGGTATGAAACGCTCTGCGCCGCTCAGGGTGACCTGGGCTTCAGTGCGGGCCTGACCACTGTAGATCGGGTCGATTTGGGTCGTCTGGTTCAGCACCAGCACCTGAATACGCTGATGCTGAAGAAACAGCAGGGCCATAGTGCGTCTGGCCCAGTCTCGGTCATAGGGCTGATGAGCGTTGAATTCCGGGTGCAGCAGTTTCAGCACCCGCTCGCTGGAGCGTGCTTCGATCGCCTCCTGCAACTCGGTGAGACTGCGATTGAGCTGCTCATCCGGGCTCGGACGTGAGCAGCCGAGCAGTATCAGGGCCAGCAGGCCCAGTGCGAAGAAACGTACAGGTGACATATGTCTCGCCGGTCAGTAATGTTGTGTGTTGAGCACATTGCCAGGCGCGACAAGGTCGCCCGCCCAGCCCAGGAGCCCCATCATGCAGCTGCTGTACCCGGAGATCAAACCCTACGCCCGGCATGAACTGGCGGTGCAGTCACCACATGTACTTTACGCCGATGAAAGTGGCCAGGCTGAGGGGCTGCCGGTGGTATTCATTCACGGTGGTCCCGGAGCGGGGTGCGATAGCCTGAGCCGGCGTTTTTTCGACCCCTCGATCTATCGAATCATCACCTTTGATCAGCGCGGCTCGGGGCGTTCAACGCCACATGCCAGTCTGGAAAACAACACTACGGCTGATTTGATCGACGACCTGGAGGCGCTGCGCGAGCATTTGGGCATCGAGCAGTGGGTGCTGTTTGGTGGTTCCTGGGGCTCGACCCTGGCGCTGGCCTATGCTCAGGCCCACCCCCAGCGGGTGTTGGGCATGATCCTGCGTGGGGTGTTTCTCTGCCGTGATCAGGATATCCACTGGTTCTACCAGGAAGGCGCCAGTCACGTGTTTCCCGATTACTGGGAGGACTATGTGTCGCTGATCCCCGAGGCCGAGCGCGATGACATGGTGGCCGCCTATTATCGGCGTCTGACCGGTGATGACGAGATCTGTCGCATGCATGCGGCCAAGGCCTGGTCGGTGTGGGAGGGGCGCTGCGCCACGCTGCGCCCGAGCAGTCAGGTGGTCGAGCGTTTCAGCGAGGCCCGCCGGGCCTATGCCATTGCCCGGATCGAGTGCCACTACTTCATCAACAAGGCGTTCCTGGAGCCCGATCAATTGCTGGCCAACATGGGCCGCATCGCCCATATCCCAGGGATCATCGTCCACGGCCGCTACGATATGGTTTGCCCGCTGGACAATGCCTATGCCGTACATCAGCGTTGGCCGGGCAGTGAGCTGCAGATCATTCGCGATGCCGGGCACGCCGCCTCCGAGCCGAGTATCGCCGATGCGCTGGTGCGGGCGACTCAGAGCATGGCCCAGCGCCTGTTGAATCTGACCCCGCAGGCGGAGTAAGGCATGAAGGGTTTGTTGCAACGGGTACGTCATGCCCGGGTTGAGGTCGCCGGCGAGGTGGTGGGTGCGGTTGATCAGGGGCTGCTAGTGCTGGTCGGTGTCGAGCCTGGCGATGATCAGGCCAAGGCTGACAAGCTCCTGCACAAGCTGCTCAACTACCGGGTCTTCAACGATGCCGAGGGGCGGATGAACTGCTCGCTCCAGGATGTCGGCGGCGGGCTGCTGCTGGTTTCGCAGTTCACGCTGGCGGCCGATACTCGCAAGGGCCTGCGTCCGGGTTTTTCCACCGCAGCCGCGCCAGCACTGGCCGAAGAGCTGTTCAACTACCTGCTGGAACGGGCCAGGGCCAGCCATCCGCAGGTTGCCAGTGGCCGCTTTGGTGCCGACATGCAGGTTCACCTGGTCAACGACGGCCCGGTGACCCTGCTGCTCGAAGTCTGAGTTATTGCAGCGGGTAGATCCGCGACCAGACATGGACCAGGATTGCCGCGGCCACGGTCCAGGCGGTTACCGCCAGCAGCAGGGTGATCAGCAGCGAAAAGCGCTGGCTGAACCAGGCGACCGCCAGCAGATAGAGGGCGTAGGGAATCAGCGACCAGAGCCCGAAGATCGCAGTCATGCGCAGATCACTGGAGAGTCGCTGAGTGCCCACCACGTAGTGGGCGATGATAGTGAAGGTAGGGAACAGCGGTACCAGTCCGGCAATGTAGAAATGCCGGGATTTGGCCAACAGCGCTATAGCCAGCACGGCCAGAGCGCCGAGCAGGCATTTGAACGCAAGCGAAAGCATGACAGGGTTCCGGGTGTAGATAGTCCGCCAAAGCTAGGCCGCGGAACCCTGGTCGTCAAGCCTTTCACTCCGCTTGCAACGCCTGCTCGACAAAATCCAGCCGGTCCTGGCCGAAGAACATCTCGTCGGCCACGAACAGCGTCGGTGCCCCGAACACTCCACGCTCGATCGCTTCAGCGGTCAATTGCTTGAGCCGCTCCTTGGTGGCAGGGTCGTTGCACAAGGCCAATACTTCCTGCGGATCGAAACCGGCCTTGGCCAGCACCGTACCTACTACCTCGGGCTGGTTCATGTCCTGGGCATCCACCCACATGGCTTTGAAGATGGCGTTGAGGTAGTCGGCAAAGCGCGGACCGTCCAGATAGGCCGCCGCCCCGCGCATCAGCAGCAGGGTGTTGATGGGAAAGTACGGATTGTGGTTGAAGGTGACGCCGTAGCGCTGGGCAAAGCGTTGAAAATCCAGCCGGGTATAACGCCCCTTGGCCTCGATGGTGGCCGGTGAGCTGTTGCCGGTGGCCTGGAACACCGCGCCCAGCAGCATGGGCTTCCAGACGATCTTGGCCTGCTGCCGCGCAGCCAGGGCCGGGAGCTGGGTCCAGGCCAGGTAGCTGGCTGGACTGCCGACATCAAAGAAGAATTCGACTTGTTTGCTCATCGCAAGTACTTCAGTGTGTTTGTTCAATACGCTAAAGCGCTGTTAGAAAGTTTCCATCCACGGGCGCAGATCCAGTTCATGGGTCCAGCAGTCACGCGGCTGGCAATGCAACTGCCAGTATTGCTCGGCAATGTGCTCCGGATCGAGAATCCCGGCCTGGTCCTTGAGCGCGTAGCGCTCGGGGAAATTGTCGCGGATAAAGGCAGTGTCGATGGCCCCGTCTATGATCGGGTGGGCAACGTGGATACCCTGCGGGCCGAGTTCGCGAGCCATGCTCTGGGCCAGTGCCCGTAGCGCGAATTTGGCGCTGGCGAAGGCAGCAAAGCCGCTGCCGCCGCGCAGTGAGGCGGTCGCCCCGGTGAAGATGATGGTGCCACGGCCTCGCGGCAGCATCGCCTTGGCCGCTTCCCGGCCGCTAAGAAAACCCGCCAGAGCGGCCATTTCCCAGACCTTGCGATATACCCGCTCAGTGGTTTCGGTAATGCCGAAGCGGACGTTGGCGCCAATATTGAACACCACCACGGCAATCTCGCCAATGTCGCGCTCGATGTGCTCGAACAGCTCCACCATCTGCTCCTCGCGCCGGGCATCACAGCCGAAAGCATGCGCCTGGCCACCTTCGGCGCGGATCTGCTCAGCCAATGGCTGCAGGGCATCGGCCTGACGTCGGGTGATGCACAGGGTAAAACCTTCACGGGCGAAACGGCGGGCAATGGCGCCGCCGGTGGCGTCGCCGGCACCGATGACGATAGCGACCTGGGCTTTGGGCATGTTGTTGTCCTCTATTAGTTCTGTTTTGGAACCTACAAATTAATACTCAGTTCCTTTTTGGAACCTGTCAAGCTATTATTCTGTGCAGACCATCCTCAAGGAGTCCTGCCCATGCGCTGGGAAGATCTTGATCAACAACCTTGTTCCCTGGCCCGCACCCTGGCGGTGGTCGGCGATCGCTGGACCTTGCTGGTGCTGCGTGACTGTTTCCTCGGGGTGCGCCGGTTCGATGAGTTCGAGCGGCGTCTGGGTATCACCCGGCACATTCTCACCGACCGTTTGAAAAAACTGGTCGAACACGGCGTATTGCGCAAGCAGGCTTATCAGCAGCGCCCACTGCGTGAAGAGTACCGGCTGACCGACAAGGGGCTGGAGTTGCACCCGGTACTGCTGGCGCTGGTGCATTGGGGCGATCGGCATATGGCCGATGAGCGCGGCGCGCCGGTGCTGCATGTGCACAAGGGCTGTGGCCAGGTCATGCGCCCGGTGATGGTCTGCTCCGAATGCGGTGAGCCAGTCGGTGCCCGTGATGTGCAGGTTCAGGCCGGTTTTGGCTGGCGTGATGATGATGTGCTGCCGACGCTGGTCGGCGCGCCGCGAGCCGATTAGTCCAGAGCCCGGGCCAGCGGCTGGAACAGGCGCCGGTATTGGCCCGGAGTCAGTCCGGTCAGGCGTTTGAACAGCCGGCGAAAGAATGAGGTGTCCTCGTAGCCGGCCGCCAGGCTGATGTCTTCGATCGCCAGGCGCGACTGCTCCAGCAGCCGTTTGGCCGCTTCGATCCGCAGGTTTTGCAAATACTCAATCAGCGAGCAGCCGGTGGCCTGCTTGAACCGGCGCTTGAGCGTACGTTCGGGCAGCGCGGTCTGTTGCAGCAGGTGCGCCAGTGCCTGACTGTCCTGAAAGTTGTCCTGCAGCCAGCTTTCGCAGCGCCGGACCACGGCGTCGGCATGGGGGGTACGCCGTACCAGTCCGGTAAAGGGTAACTGACCCTCATCGTGCCACTTGAGCAGATAGACCTTGGCGATTCGCAAGGCCTCGCCGATGCCGATATGCCGGGCAATGATGTGCAGAGCCAGGTCATGCCAGGAGGTGGTGCCGCCGGCAGTAACCAGCCGGCCATTGGGCTGAGCGACCACCAGGTTGGCTTCGGGGTGGAATCGAACCTGAGGGTAGCGCTGGCGAAACAGATCCTGATAGCCCCAGTGCGAGGTCGCCGCGCAGTTATCCAGCAACCCGCTTTCGGCCAGCAAAATGGCGCCGGAACAGGCTGAATAGATCGCCACCCCAGCGCGATATTGAGCTTGCAGCCAGCGCATCAGTTCGGGATAGCGACCGTCCAGCCGTTCCTCCGGAGCCAGCCAGATTTCCGGAATGATCAGCAGCTCGGCGGGCGGGGCCTGACTGATGCTGCAGGCCGGCTCAACCGGGATACCGTGCCCGCAGTGAAAGGGGCTGTCGGACAAGGCGACGATGCTGACCTCGAAACAGTGCTGGGGCGGCTCATCGGCGACCAGGGTCTGCCACAGGTTGCCGGTGGCCAGCAGCACGTCGAGCATGCCGTACAGCGCCGAGCCGGCGGTTTCTGGCAGTGCCAGGATCTGGGCGCGAACGGGCTGGCAGCTGGCGTTCATCATGAAACCTCCGTACGGAAGTGGCACGAATGCCCTGTTTTTGTCAAAACTCCATCTGATCGGCTGCCAGTCGACAGCTTATCTTGCCTGCAAGCGCAAACGTTTTAGCGCTTGCATCGATAATCACTGTAGCAATGAGGAAGGCAAGATGAACGCACAAGCTCCGGCCCTGACCCGCAATGGCCTTGACCTGGCCCAACTGGACCAGACCATCAACCTGCTGAGTAACCAGCCCAGCCTGGCGCAATTCGAATTCCGCGCCAACAACCAGTGGATCAACGGCGGGGAAAACCGCTCGCAGATTCGTGGCTTCTATGGCGTCGGTGCCGAAGACCAATCGCGCAGCGCCGATTTCGTTTACACCAACGGTGAGCCGCCGGTGTTGCTGGGCCACAATGAAGGAGCCAACCCGGTGGAGTACCTGCTGCATGCGCTGGCCGGTTGTGTCACTACTACCACGGTGCTGCATGCCACGGCTCGGGGTATCACCATCCGCAAGCTGTCGACCCGATTGAGCGGCACGATCAATCTGGAAGGTCTGCTCAATCTCGATCCGCAGGCCACGGTGGGCTATGAAAGTATCCGGATTGAGATGGCGATCGAGGCCGATTGCAGCGATCAGGAACTGGATGAGCTGCTGGCTTTTGCCAAGGACCATTCGCCGGTATGCAATACGGTCTGCCGACCGGTGCCGGTGATGCTGGAACGGGTTTAGAACAGTCGACCGATCAGGGCTGTAACTGCGGTTTCCACGCGCAGGATGCGCTCGCCCAGTTGTACCGGTTGCAGCCCGGCCTGGCACAGTTTTTCCACTTCATAGGGGATCCAGCCGCCCTCCGGGCCGATGGCCAGCAGCAGCGGCTGGGTCACAGCCCGGGGGCAGGCCGGGTAAGGGCCGGGATGGGCCAGCAGTCCCTGCTTACCGTTCAGCAGCGCTGGCAACTGATCTTCGACAAAGGGCTTGAAGCGCTTTTCAATACGTACCTGTGGCAGCACGGTATCGCGGGCCTGCTCCAGCCCCAGCAGCAGGTTGTGGCGGATCTGCTCGGGCTGCAGAAACGGCGTCTGCCAGAAGCTCTTTTCCACCCGGTAGCTGTTGAGCAGGATGAGTTCGGCCACGCCCAGGCTGGCGCTGTGCTGAAGGATACGGCGCAGCATCTTGGGTCTGGGCATGGCCAGCAGCAGGGTCAGTAGCAGCTTGGCAGGCGGTGGCTGGTCGAGCTGAACCTGCAATTCGGTGCTGTCAGGGCTCAGGCTGAGAACTTCGGCCTGGCCCATCAGCCCTCCCAGCCGGCCGACCCGCAGTTGGTCGCCAACTTCGGCCTGATGAATCTCCAGCATGTGCTTGAGCCGTCGCCCGCTGAGCCGCACCCGGTCGCTGGCGACGAAGTCGTCGTCTTCGAGCAGTAGCAGGTTCATGCCGCTGGCGGGGACTCGTCACTGCCACTGGGGCGCGGGCGGATAAACCGGCTGAACAGGATGCCGACTTCGTACAGCAGCCACATCGGCAGCGCCAGCAGGGTCTGGGAGATGACGTCCGGCGGGGTCAGCACCATGCCGATGACGAAGCAGCCGACCACCACGTAAGGGCGAATGCGGCCAAGTTTTTCGACCGTTACCGCGCCGCTGAGTACCAGCAGTACGGTGGCCACCGGGATCTCGAACGCCAGGCCGAAGGCCAAAAACAGAGTCAGGACGAAGTCCAGATACTTGTTGATGTCGGTCATCACCGCCACACCGGCCGGCGCGGTACTGGTGAAAAAGCCGAACACCAGCGGGAACACCACGTAATAGGCGAATGCCATGCCGGCATAGAACAGCAGGATGCTGGACACCAGCAGCGGCACCGCCAGACGCTTTTCGTGCTTGTACAGGCCGGGGGCGATGAAGCCCCAGAGCTGGTGCAGCACGAACGGCATGGCGATAAACAGCGCACAGACCAGGGCCAGCTTGAACGGGGTCAGGAACGGCGAGGCCACATCGGTGGCGATCATGCTGGTGCCTTCGGGCAGATAGACCCGTAGCGGCTCGGAAATGAAGGTGTAAAGATCGTTGGCGAAGTAGAACAGCCCGGCAAAGATCAGCAGCCAGACCAGGATGATGCGCAGCAGCCGGGAGCGCAGCTCGGTCAGGTGAGCGACCAGCGGCATGTCGTCGGCTGCAGGTGTGGGCTTGTTATCGCTGTTCATCACGGGGTGCTGGGCTGTCATGGTCAGGAGCTGTGCTGGGCTGGTCCGGTGTGTCAGTCTGCGCATCGGCCGTGACGTTCTGGTTACCGTTGCGTTTCACGTTGGAGCTTTTGCCCAGGGCCTGCTTCTCCAACTCGGCCATGATCCGTTCGTTGTGCAGTTGCTGGCGCAGTTCGTCGGCACCGATTTCACGCTCGACCTGCTCGCGCACTTCACTGAAGCCACGCTTGATCCGGCCAATGGTCAGGCCCACGGTGCGCACAGCACCCGGCAGGCGCTCGGGACCGAGCACCAGCAGGGCGATGATGGCCACCACCAGCATTTCGATGAAACCGATATCGAACATGGACGATCAGTCCTTGGACTGGCTGTCCTGTTTCTTTTCGGCGGTGACGTCGATGGTATCGGCGTCTTTCTTCTCGATGCTGTCGTTAGCTGGCTTGTCTTCGTCCTGATTGACCGATTTGCGAAAGCCCTTGATCGCTTCGCCCAGATCGCTACCGATGCCTTTGAGCCGCTTGGTGCCAAACAGCAGGACCACGATCAGCAGAATGATCAACAGTTGCCACAGGTTAATGCCGCCAAAACCCATTGCCTACCTCCAGGGCATTGCCCTATTTGTGTTCACGGGACGCTTTCTCTTCCAGACCGGACAGGTCGAAGCGGCGTTCCAGTTCTTTCAATATGTCGTCTGGGCCCAGGCCCAGATGGCTGAGCATGACCAGGCTGTGAAACCACAGGTCGGCGGTTTCGTAAACCAGCTCCGACTTGTCGTCGCGGTGCTCGCAATCCTTGGCCGCCAGCAGGGTTTCGGTGCATTCCTCGCCGACCTTCTCCAGAATCTTGTTCAGGCCCTTGGCGTGCAGGCTGGCGACATAGGAGCCGTCGGCACTGGCCTGCTTGCGCTGTTCCAGAACCGCGGCCAGGCGGGTCAGAGTATCACTCATGTTTGTGCTCGTAGATCTGTTCGGGGTGCTTGAGCACCGGGTCGACCACCTGCCACTGGCCATCCTTCCAGACCCGGTAGAAGCAGCTCTGACGGCCGGTATGACAGGCGATGCCGCCCAGCTGTTCGACCATCAGGATGATCACGTCGGCGTCGCAGTCCAGGCGCAGTTCATGGAGTACCTGCACGTGGCCGGACTCCTCGCCCTTGCGCCACAGCTTTTGCCGCGAGCGAGACCAATAGATGCCGCGCCCTTCCTCAGCGGTCAGGCGCAGTGCTTCACGGTTCATCCAGGCCACCATCAGTACGCGCTGGGTATGCACGTCCTGGGCGATGGCCGGGACCAGGCCGTCGGCATCCCATTTGATGCAGTCCAGCCAGGCGGTGTTGTTGGATATCGGGTTCATGGGCTAAGTGTGCCAGTTATGTCATGCATCGCGCTAGCGGCGCAGTATCAGCCAGGCGCCAATGGCACTGCTGAGCCAGTGTATGGCCGGCGTCTGGCTCCAGTCGCCGGGATTCAGGCCCAGCCCGGCGGCGCCGAATCCGAGCAGTAGCAGTCCGGCCAGGCGTAAAGGCCAGACCGAGCGGCTGTGTGCTGAATGGGTTGGCTGCGGGTGGGCCAGGTGCTGCAGGGCCTGTTGAGCGTTGTCCAGCAGCAGCGGCAGACGTTCCAGGTGTTGCTGGGCATGGCGCCATTGCTGTTGGGGCAGTGCCCGTTCACGCATCCAGCGCTCCAGGTAGGGCTGGGCGGTGGTCCACAGATCGAGATCGGGGTAGAGCTGGCGTCCCAGGCCCTCGATGTTGAGCAGGGTCTTTTGCAGCAGCACCAGTTGCGGCTGGACCTCCATGTTGAAGCGCCGGGCGGTCTGGAACAGCCGCAGCAGCAACTGACCGAAGGAAATGTCCTTGAGCGGACGCTCGAAGATCGGCTCGCAGACGCTGCGGATTGCTGCCTCGAATTCGTTGACCCGGGTGTCGGCGGGTACCCAGCCGGAGTCGATGTGCAATTGCGCGACCCGGCGGTAGTCGCGCTTGAAGAAGGCCATCAGGTTGCGCGCCAGGTAGGTCTGATCTTCGGGTGTGAGGCTGCCAACGATGCCGAAGTCGATGGCGATGTACTGCGGCTCCCACGGGTGCTTGTGGGCAACGAAAATGTTGCCCGGGTGCATGTCGGCATGGAAGAAGCTGTCGCGGAACACCTGGGTGAAGAAGATTTCCACGCCGCGCTCGGCCAGCTTGCGCATGTCGGTGCGCTGGTCGGCCAGAGCCTCCAGGTCGGTCACCGGGATGCCGGAGATGCGCTCCATGACCAGTACCTTGTGGCGACACCAGTCCCAGTAGATGCGCGGTACATAGAGTAGTGGCGAGTCTTCGAAGTTGCGCCGCAGTTGCGAAGCGTTTGCTGCCTCGCGCAGCAGATCAAGCTCGTCGAAGATGGTTTTTTCATAGTCGCTGACCACTTCGACCGGGCGCAGCCGCCGGCCTTCGCTGGAAAGCTTCTCCAGGGCCCGGGCAGCCAGGAACAGCCACTGGATATCCTGGTCGATGATCTCGCCGATGCCCGGGCGAATGACCTTGACCACCACTTCGCTGCCGTCCTTAAGTCGGGCGGCATGGACCTGAGCCACCGAGGCCGAGGCCAATGGTTGATCAGTGAAACTGGCGAAAACCTGCTCGATCGATTGGCCGAGCTGCTGCTCGATCCGTTGCCGGGCCTGATCAGCCGGGAATGGCGGTACCTTGTCCTGCAAGTGGGCCAGTTCCAGGGCGATATCGTCGGGTAGCAGATCGCGGCGGGTCGAGAGAATCTGACCGAACTTGATGAACACCGGACCCAGGTCCTCACAGGCCCGCCGCAGCCGCTCGCCGCGGCTGAGCTGGCGCGGCGCCGGACGCAGCCGCCAGGGACCGATGGCCAGCAGCAGGCGCGCCAGCCAAGGTAGCGGCAGCGGGCTCAGGAGCTGGTCGAGGCGGTAGCGGATAAAGATCTGCAGGATGCGCAGCAGGCGCAGCAAGGCGGTCAGGTTCATGCGTCGGGCGTTTCCGGGTCCGTGGGGCCAAGTTGGTTGACGCGGGCTTCCAGGCGCTCAAGGCGCAGCCGCAGGTCGTAAAGTTTGCGGCTGGCGACATCGGCTTCGTCGCGGCCGATCAGTTGGCGCGACTCTTCGGTCAGGTACTCGCCCAGGGTTCGGGTCAGGCTGTCGTGGGTCTGGCCGGCCCAGTCACGACCGTGGCGCAGCAGCTTGACGATCAGTGGGGCGACCACCGGGCCGACCCAGCGGGCCAGCTCGGCTTCGCCGTCCAGGCGCAGGTCAGCGATGATGTTCTGCAGGCTGATCAGTACCTGGCTGTCACCTGTGAGAGTCAGGGCCGGGTCCTGCAGCAGTCGTTGGCGCTGACTGCTCAGGGCCAGCCGGGCCAACAGCGCACTGGGCGCGCTCAGCGTGCAGTCTGGCTCCAGTTCGGCACTGGCCAGCAACTGAATACCGTCGGCGTCGGGGAGCAGGCACAGCTGCCAGTCAGGGTCGCGGGCCTGGATCAACAGTACCTTGCCGGCCAGTCGGCCAAGCCGCTGGGCGGTCACTGGGTCGCGGGCAATAGCCAGCGCCAGACTGCGTTCGATCCCGGCGAGCAGGGCCTGGGTCAGCATCAGGGCTTGATTCCCCGATGCAGGGCAACGATCCCGCCGGTCATGTTGTGGTAACTGACCCGGGCAAAGCCGGCCTCTTCCATCATTGCCTTGAGGGTTTCCTGATCCGGGTGCATGCGGATCGACTCGGCCAGGTAACGGTAGCTTTCGGCATCGTTGGTCACCAGCTTGCCCATCAGCGGCATCAGGGTGAACGAGTACTGGTCGTAGGCCTTGGACAGCAGCGGGTTGCCCGGTTTGGAAAACTCCAGTACCAGCAGGCGACCACCAGGCTTGAGTACCCGCAGCATTGACTCCAGCGCACGGTCCTTATGGGTGACGTTGCGCAGGCCGAAGGCAATGGTGATGCAGTCGAAGTGGTTGTCCGGGAACGGCAGGGCCTCGGCGTCGGCCTGGACGAAGCGCACATTGCCGGCCACGCCCTTGTCGAGCAGCCGGTCGCGCCCGACCTTGAGCATTGAGGCGTTGATATCGGCCAGCACCACCTCGCCTTCCGGGCCGACCAGGCGCGAGAACTTGCGAGTCAGATCGCCGGTGCCGCCGGCGATGTCCAGTACCCGGTTGCCCTGGCGCACGCCGGACAGTTCGATGGTGAAGCGTTTCCACAACCGATGGATGCCGGCGGACATCAGATCGTTCATCAGGTCGTACTTGGCCGCGACCGAGTGGAACACTTCGGCGACCTTGCTGGCCTTTTCCGACTCGGCCACCGTCTGGTAGCCAAAATGGGTAGTGCGCTCGGAATCGTTGTGCTTGTTCATCGGCTTGCTCTGAGATGGCGGTTCAGCCACACATTCTAACCATTTTTTCCCCGTCAGCGGGGGATTTCGCCGAGACTTGCTGTCGCATGGCGACGCAGTTTGCGGCATGCTATGGGCCGATTAAAACCATAAGGAGCAGGCCATGGCCACCGTAGACATTACCCGTGAACACAGCTTGGGCAAGGACGTTGCCCGCGAACGCGCTCAGCTACTGGCCGACAAGCTGGCGCAGAAGCTGGATGCCAAGTGCGAGTGGTGCGGCGACGAACTGACCTTTAAGCGCAGCGGCGCCGATGGCTCGATCCTGGTCAGCGATGACAGTGTGCGGGTCAAGGTCAAGCTGGGGCTGATGCTGACCCCGATGGCCGGAATGGTCAAAAGCGAAATCGAAAAGGCCCTGAACAAGTATCTGGCCTGATCACTGCTGCCGAAGTTGGGGCGCCCCCAGCTTCGGCACGCTTCACTACGTTTTTTCCAGTTTCGCGTTTTAGTATGCGCTTTCTAATTTTCCTGCGTAGTTTGGGCATCAGGGATCGGTAACCGGTCCGGTGCTGTACCACTTTCAAACTGAACAGGAGTACTGAACATGGCCAAAACCACCGCCAAGAAAGTTGAAGAAACCACCGCTTCGCTGGTCAGCGACGTGAAGAGCTACGCCCATCAGATCTGGCTGGCAGGCCTGGGTGCCTATGCCAAGGCCGGCAAAGAAGGCGCTGAATACTTCAAGCTGCTGGTCAGCGAAGGCGAAGCCGCCGAGAAGCAGGGCAAGGAGCTGATTGCTGCGCGCCTGGAAGCGGCCAACAGCAAGATTGAAAACTTCAAGGAAAAGGCCCGGGAAACCGTGCAATCGAAAACCGGCGTGCAACTGAGCAAGGTCGAAGAAGTGTTCGACGAGCGGGTTTCCTCAGCGCTGGGCCGGATGGGTATTCCGAGCAAGAAGGACATTGACCTGCTGTCTGCTAAGCTTGATGATCTGAGTGCTGCACTCAAGTCACTGCAAAGCAAGTAAGGTCACAGAGGAGTTTCTCCATGGCGGGCAAGAAGAAGCAGGAAAAGGACGCTGGCTGGGTCAGCGAGATCGAGAAGTACTCGCGGCAGATCTGGTTGGCTGGTCTGGGCGCTTACGCCAAGATGGGCAAGGAGGGCGTCAAGCTCTTCGAAGGCCTGATCAAGGACGGCGAGGTGGCTGAAAAAGCTGCCAAGGCTGAGATCGACAAACAGGTTGAAACGATCAAGGGCAAGGCTGACAAAGGCAAGAAGGACTCGCTGGATGCGGCCAAGACCAAGGTCGAGAAGGCCAAGGACAAGGTCACTGGCAAGTGGGGTGAGCTGGAAGAAGCCTTTGACAAGCGTCTGAACAATGCTGTGTCCCGCCTGGGGGTTCCCTCCCGTGATGAGATCAAGGCGCTTAATGCCAAGGTCGATGAGCTGACCAAGCTGATTGGTCAGTTGTCTGGCACCAAGGCGCCGGCTGCCAAGGTCGCGCCCAAGGCTACGCCGAAGGCTGCAGCCAAACCGGCCGCCAAGCCGGCGGCCGCTAAGCCAGCAGCGAAACCTGCAGCGAAACCGGCAGCCAAGCCCAAGCCGGCAGCGAAAGCGGCTGCAGCCAAAGCTCCGGCGGCTAAGCCTGCAGCCAAGCCCGCGGCAAAACCGGCAGCACCAGCCAAGCCTAGCGCTGCGGCCAAGCCCAAGGCAGCGGCTAAGCCGAAAGCACCGGCCAAGCCTCGGGCGCCTGCCAAACCCAAGGCGACCCCGGCTGCAACCAAGGCGGCTGAGCCGGCTCCGAGCGCTGCGCCAGCGGCGACTCCGGCCGCAGCTCCGGCTGCACCGAGCACGCCGGCCAGCACTAGCTGAGCATCGCGCTTGATCCGAACCGGGCCCCAGGGCCCGGTTTTTTTATGGCTGTTCAGTCCTGGCGCTGATAGCGCAGGATCAGCATGGCCCACCATTCCTGGGCCGGTGAGGCCAGGTATGGCTGCAGTGGACTCATGACCTGAATGACGGCCTGGCCCGGGTCGGCCTGCTCATCGCCGTAGGCGATGCGCTGATAGTCGAACCAGAACAGCAAAGTCTGGGATTGGTTGTCCAGCAGCCACTGCAGGCTGTCGTCATCAAGTGTCAGGGCGCCGCTGCGCTGCATGCTGTGCAGCAGCTGTTCCAGGCTTTGACGCAGGGCCTGTAGCCATTGGCGCATGGCGCGCTGGATAAAGGTGTGACGGCCCATCAGGTTGGACAAATCCTGGAACAGGAAGCGGTAGCTGATGATCGCCTCAAGCAACAGGTGCAGGAACAGCCAGTAGTCTTCAGGTTCCAGCTCATCGGGCATGGCCTCGACTCGCAGCAGTCCGCGGGTATGCTCGAGAAACGCTTCGAGCAGCGCTTCGAGCAGTGCCTCCTTGCCCTTGAAATGGTAGTAGAGGTTGCCCGGGCTGATATCCAGCTCGTTGGCTATCTCCAGGGTGGTGACATTGGGCTCACCCTGTTCGTTGAACAGTTCGAGTGCACAGGCCAGGATCCGGTCGCGGGTTTTCATGATACTCCTTTAAAGAAGGTGCACATAACGGCCAGGAGCCGGCGCCAGTGCTGGATGTTGTGAGCTGCCTGGTGTTGCCGGTGACGGTTGATAGGGGCCGCTGTGGTCGTGCAGCCACTGGCACCAGGCTGGCCACCAACTGCCTTCGTGCGCGCTGCTGGCCTGCTCCCAACGGTCGATTGTGGTGCTGACTGGTCCGAGGCGATAACCCGCGCGTGGTCGCCCGGGCGGGCTGATCAGCCCTTGAATGTGGCCGCCACGACACAGCACAAAGGTGGCGTCGGCGGTTGGCTCCGGCAAGCTCTGGCGCCAGGGCACGATATGATCCTGTTCGGCGCCCAGATGCCAGCTAGGTATCTGGGCGGGTATCGCCGGCTGGTTTTCGGTGCCGGACTCCAGCCAGCCTAGTAAGTCATCGACCAGTTGGGCCGGTAGCCGGGTGCTGTCCTGGTTCCAGAACAGCACAGGGTCGGGGCGGGTTGACTGGCCCTGCAGGTAGCGCTGCATGGCCTGCGGCCAGACCAGTTGACCGGGGCGCAGCCAGGCGAAGGCGCTGCACAGCTGTCGCGGTGTCAGGCAGCCCTGGCGCCAGACCGTTCGGCGCAATTGCCGGCGGCTGGCAGGTCCAGCCAGGCGGGTCAGGTCGCTGGGGTGCTCTGGGTTCTGCGGCGTTACCCAGAAACTGAGGCTGGCCAACTGTTCGAGTGCGTCCCGGCTACTGAGCAACTGCAACAGTTGCCGGGTTACCAGCCCGCCGGCACAGATGCCCAGCAACGAAACCTTGCTGCTGGCGCTGATCTGCCGGCAAACCTCAAGGGCTTCGGCAGCGATGGCGGCATAATCGGGCAGGCCCCAGTCGCAGTGGCTGGGGTTGGGGTTGCGCCAACTGATGACAAAGACCTGGATCCCCTGTTCCAGAGCGTAGCGGATCAGGCTGGTGTCCGGGGTCAGATCGAGCAGGTAATAGCGGTTGAGCGGCGGCGGTATGATCAGTAGTGGATGTTGCCGTACCTGGGGCGTGCTGGCCTGATACTGAATCAACTCGTAGCGCGAGGTGCGCGCGACCACCTGGCCTGGACAGGTCGCCAGATCGCGACCGACCTGGAAGGCGTCTTCATCATTGAGTGGTGGCAGCGGCCGATCCAGCAGCAGATCCTGGCGCAGTCGTTGTAACCCCTGGCGCAGAGGCGCGCAGGGACCATTACTCCAGGCTTGTGCCAGTTCGGGATTGAGTGGGCTGTTGTGCGGCGACAGGCTGTCACCCAGCAGCCTGCCCAGTAACGCCAGGCGCTCGCGCTCGGCCTCGGCTAATTGCAGACCTTCGAGCCAGGCCCGGCTCTGTTGCCGCCAGATCTGCCAGGCTTGCAAGGCCTTGTGGCGCAGTGGCTGCTGCCAGCCGGGATGCAACCCGGCTGGCAGTGCTGGTGCGGCGCTGTCGGGTGTGCGCAGAAGCTGGCCAAGTTGCTGGAGCAGGGCCAGCGTGTGGCGGGCGTGATGGCAAGGTTGCTGGGGTAGGGTACGCAATAGCGACAGCAGGCTGTCCGCCAGGTCGGCGGACGCTTGATTGGGGTCATGGATACTGCGTTCGGGCATCCAGCATTCCTTGTTATAGGTGTCCGTCCCTGGATGCGGCAATCGATCCTGGCTGAGCTGCTGTAGCGCAATCGCTCAAGGCTTGGTTGCCGGCCTGCCGAGTTGCGGGCGTATGACTGCACGCTGCTTTTCCTCGGCCAGAAACCGCATGATGATCGGTGCCACCGCATCGGCCCGGGTCACCAAAAACAGGTGGCCGTCGTCGATGACGTGCAGTTCTGCATTGGGAATGCGCCAGGCCAGCAGGCGCATGTTGACCAGCGGGATGATCGGGTCATCGTCGCCAGCCAGCACCAGCGTTGGCTGCTTGATCCGGTGCAACCAGTGAATGCTGGTCCAGCCCAGCCCGGCGAACAGTTGCCAGTAATAGCCCAGTTTGCCCGAGGAGCGGACCTTGGCGGCGTGCGACTTGGCCAGATTCGGGTCGCGGCGAAAACTGCCGCCATAAATATCCGGAGCAATCTTGACCCCGTGCGAGGGTTGAATATAGCGCCGTGGGCTGGCCATCTTCAGCAAGACCCCGGGGCGACCTGGCACCATCACGGCGCCAGCTGAAGTCGCGGCCAGAATCAGCTTCTTGCAGCGTTCGGGGTAGTCGTAGGCAAACTGCTGGGCCAGCGCGCCGCCCCAGGACACGCCGATGGCATTGACCTGGCCGTAGCCCAGGTAGTCGAGCATGCGCGCGGCCAGCCGAGCCAGCCCCGGGAACCGGAACGGGGTCAGCGGGGTGGATGAGCCACCCACCCCGGGTACGTCGAAGGCGATCACTTCCAGCTCCGGGTCGAGCGCCTGGACAAACGGGAACACCAGTTCCAGGTTGGCGCCGATGCCGTTGAAGATCAGCAGCGGCGTATGATTGCCCTTGCCCGGGCGAACCGCGGTGCGCAGGAACTGGCCGTCCAGTTCAATGGTGCGAAAGATGAAATGTTGTTGCGGCATATAGGCCCTAGCGCTCGTGTACATAGGTACCCGGGGCGGCTTCCAGCGCCGGGTAGTCGTCGTTGCCAAGCACTGCCGGAGCCGGCTTCAGCTTGCCGGCGCGGGCATGCAGCCAGTCGCGCCAGTATTGCCACCAGGAGTCGGACTGCTTGGTGGCGGTCTCCAGCCACTGCTTCGGATCTTCACTCATTTGTGAGTTAGTGAAGAATCGGCCCTTGGGGTTGCCGGGTGGGTTCAGAATACTCTGGATGTGCCCGCTGGACGAGAGTACGAACTCACACTTGCCGCCTAGCAGTCGTGCTGAGCGGAAGCAAGCCTCCCAGGGGGTGATGTGATCGTTGAGGCCGGCAATGCAGAAGAAGTCGCATTTGACCTGTTTCAGGTCAATCGGGGTGCCGCAGACTTCCAGTGCACCAGGACGGGTCAGCGGGTTGGTCTTGAACAGTTCAAGGAATTCGCCGTGCAGCGCGGCCGGCAGCCGGGTGGTGTCATTGTTCCAGAACAGAATGTCGAACACCGGCGGCTCGTTGCCGAGCAGGTAGTTGTTGACCCAGTAGTTCCAGATCAGGTCGTTGGGGCGCATCCAGGCGAATACCTTGGCCATGTCGCGGCCTTCAAGCACGCCGCTCTGATAGGACATGCGCCGTGCCGCTTCGATCGACTTTTCGTCGGCGAACAGTGCAACCTGGGTTTTGACGTCGGTATCCAGCACGCTGACCAGCAGGGTGAAGGAGTGGACTTTCTTCTCTTTCAGAGCCGCGAGGTGGCCGAGCAAGGACACTGTGGTGACGCCACCCGAGCAGGCGCCGAGCATGCTCAGATCCTTGCTGCCGGTGATGGCCAGCACTGCGTCGATGGCTTCCTTGAGCGCCTCGATGTAGGTCGACAGGCCCCATTCACGCTGGGCCTTGGTCGGGTTGCGCCAGCTGACCACAAAGGTCTGCAGGTGACTGCCAACCAGATAGCGCGCCAGGCTTTTTTCCGGTGAGAGGTCGAAAACATAGAACTTGTTGATCTGCGGTGGTACTACCAGCACCGGGCGTTCGTAGACTTCTTCGGTCAGCGGCTTGTACTGGATCAGCTCCAGCACCTCGTTGCGAAATACCACTGAACCCTTGGTTGTGGCCAGGTTCTGGCCGACCTCGAAGGCGTTCATGTTGACCTGGCTGGGCATCCCGCCGTTATGCACCAGGTCTTGGGCCAGATGAGTGAGGCCGTCAAACAGGCTCTTGCCTCCGGTCTCGAAGAAGCGCTTGAGCGCCGCCGGGTTCAGCGCGGTATTGGTTGGGGCCATGGCTTCGGTCATCAGGGCGATGACGAACTGGGCGCGGCTGATGTCTTGGGGTGTCAGGTCGGCTTGGGTAATCCAGGTGTTGAGCTCCTGACGCCAGGCCAGGTAAGTCTGCATGTAGCGGCGATAGAGCGGGTTGAGGCTCCAGGTCGGATCGCTGAAGCGTTTATCGTCGGGGGTCGGGGCAATGTCTGAGCGCCCGAGCATTACGTCCTTGACCGCCAGTCCCAGGCGACCAACATGTTTGAGGCTGTGAATCGGCTGCTTAACGGTTTGGCGCAGTACCAGGCGGGCAGTGCTAAGCAGGTCCCGGGCCGGAATCCCGACTACCGGGTTTGGTCCCAAAATGTTTTCGCTGGCTTTTTGGCTGATGTCTTCGTTGTTCTTGTTGGCCATGTTTACGCTCCGTTGTGATGCAGGTACAGCAGTGCAGCAAGCGCCATGCCAAAAACAGGAACAGGCTGATCGCTATGACCTGGAAAAATATTGCGTCCTTGAGACAAGTTAGCACGCACGCTGGGCGCTGTTAACCAGTCTTTCGGTACCGGAACTGGAATTATCGGAGAGAAAGATTACAGACTGGCTAGTCGGTTCAGGGCTTGAAGCGTACAACCGAAACGTCCGGGTCACGACTGGCACCGGCGGCATCCAGATGGTCGAGATAGCTTTGCCAGCGCTGGGGATATTCGCTGGCCAGTTGGTAGAGGTAATCCCAGCTGTACAGACCACTGTCATGGCCGTCGTCGAACACCAGCTTGAGCGCGTAACGGCCGGCGGGTTCGACATTCAGCAAAGCCACGTTTTGCTTGCCGGTTTGCAGCACCGGTTTGCCATGCCCGCGGACTTCGGCTGAGGGGGAGTTGACCCGTAGGTACTCGGCCGGCAGCGCAAAGCTGCGACCATCGGCATAACCCAGCTCCAGGGTGCGCGAGGCTTTGTGCAGCTTGATGGTGGTCGGCAGCGCAGCGGGCATGCTTGGTCCTGGTTGTCAGTTAAGGAAACACTGATTAAATCAGTTTCGGTGTTGACCCAATTGTCGCTGACCTGTTCTGGACACGCCGTGAACCCCCTCCGGGTCCGGCCAACCGATCACAGATCGGTCGGCGTTCGGCTGCGCACCAAGTATGCTTGGTAAACGCTTGCCTCACCCCTGGGGGCTTGACGATGCCCATCCGGGGCATCGACAGTCCAGAACAGGTCAGCGACAACCGGGCCACTGGACTTGCGTGCAATTAATCAGCGTTTCCTTAAAGAATATAGCGTGACAGATCTTCGTTGACCGCCAGTTCGCCCAAGTGTTGATCGACATAGCCGGCGTCGATCCGCAGCGGCTGCTCGTCGTGCTTGGAGGCCAGATCGCCGGCACTGAACGAGACTTCTTCCAGCAGACGTTCAAGTACCGTATGCAGGCGTCGGGCGCCGATGTTCTCGGTTTTCTCGTTGACCTGCCAGGCAATCTCGGCCAGCCGGGTGATGGCATCGCTGGTGAACTCGATGCGCAACCCTTCGGTTTCCATCAGCGCCTTGTACTGTTCGGTCAGCGAGGCATGCGGCTCGGTTAGGATGCGCTCGAAGTCGCCGGGTGTCAGCGATTGCAGCTCGACCCGGATTGGCAGTCGGCCTTGCAGCTCGGGGATCAGGTCCGACGGCTTGGTCAGGTGGAAGGCGCCGGAAGCAATGAACAGAATATGGTCGGTCTTGATCATGCCGAACTTGGTATTGACCGTACAGCCTTCGATCAGCGGCAGCAGGTCGCGCTGCACACCTTCGCGGGAAACATCGGCACCGCCACCGCTGTTGGCGCGTTTGCTGACCTTGTCGATCTCGTCGATGAATACGATCCCGTTCTGCTCTACCGCCTCGATGGCGCGGCCCTTGAGTTCTTCCTCGTTGACCAGCTTGGCGGCTTCCTCATCGCGCACCAGCTTCAGCGCTTCCTTGACCTTGAGGGTGCGGGTCTTGCGTTTGCCCTTGCCGAAGTTGGAGAACATGTTCTGCAACTGGCTGGTCATTTCCTCCATGCCCGGCGGTGCCATGATCTCGACCCCGACCGGAATGTCGGCCACTTCGATGTCGATGTCCTTATCGTCGAGCTGACCTTCACGCAGGCGCTTGCGAAACAGCTGGCGGGTGCTGTTATCCTCGCGCACCGGCTGGTCGCTGACGCCTTGTCGGGCGGGAGGTAGCAGGGCGTCGAGAATACGCTCTTCGGCCAGGTCTTCGGCGCGATGCTGAACCTTGGTCATCTCCTGCTCGCGCAGCATCTTGATCGCGGCATCGACCAGATCGCGAACAATCGACTCGACGTCACGGCCAACATAGCCGACTTCGGTAAATTTGGTCGCTTCGACCTTGATAAAGGGCGCCTGCGCCAGGCGCGCCAGGCGCCGGGCGATTTCGGTTTTGCCGACCCCGGTGGGGCCGATCATCAGAATGTTCTTCGGGGTGACCTCGGCGCGCAGCGCTTCGGGGAGTTGCTGGCGCCGCCAGCGGTTGCGCAGGGCAATGGCCACGGCGCGCTTGGCGTTCTGCTGGCCGATGATGTGGCGGTCGAGTTCGTGGACGATTTCACGGGGCGTCATGGACATGGATGATTTCCGGTCGCCTCAGGTATCGGCGTCCAGCTCCTCGATGGTCAGGTTACGGTTGGTGTAGATGCAGATGTCGCCGGCAATATTCAGACTGGTTTCGACGATGTCGCGGGCTGGCAGGTCGGTATGCTGCAGCAGGGCAGTGGCGGCGGCCTGGGCGTAGGGGCCGCCGGAGCCAATGGCGATCAGGCCGTTTTCCGGCTCGATCACGTCACCGTTGCCGGTAATGATCAACGAGGCATCTTTGTTGGCGACGGCCAGCAGGGCCTCGAGACGGCGCAGGGCACGGTCGGTACGCCAGTCCTTGGCCAGCTCGACGGCGGCGCGGACCAGATGGCCCTGGTGTTTCTCCAGTTGCGCCTCGAATCGCTCGAACAGGGTAAAGGCGTCGGCGGTGCCGCCAGCGAAGCCGGCAATCACCTGGTCCTTGTACAGACGGCGAACTTTGCGGGCGTTGCCCTTCATGACGGTATTGCCCAGGGAAACCTGGCCATCGCCGCCGATCACGACCTTGCCGTGGCGACGAACGGATACGATTGTAGTCACACGCAGCTCCTGCATGGCTGGGAAAGAGGTGGCAGCGCACTGCCATGCAGGTTAAGTGGGGGCGCCCGCAGCGATTTCAAGCCCGGGCGCGGTTGGCTCAGTTGAGATTGACGGTGCGCTGTTGCAACAGCAGGTTGTCGAAGCCGTTGCCAGTCAGGGTTTGCTGGGCCTGGGTCAGGCTGTTGCGATCCTGAAACGGGCCAACCTGCACCCGGTACCAGGTCTCACCGCTGTTGAGCTTGGCGCTTTCCAGTTGCACGTCCAGCCCCATCAGCAGGATCTGGGCCCGTACCCGGTCGGCTTCGCTGCGCTGGCGGAATGAACCGGCCTGCAGGTAGAAGCGGGTTGCGACCTGCGGTTTGCTGGCTTCCGGGGGAGTGGCTGGCGTAGCAGGCGGGGTTGCCGGCACTGCACTCTCTGGCACTAGCACCTCGGACTCTGGCAGCAGGGTATAGAAGTCATAGCGCGGGCGTTGTTCCTGCACTGGCGCCGGGCGAGTGGGTTGCGGGGTCGGCTTGGGGGTGGCATCCCGGCGCACTCCGTCGCGTCCCGGTTCCAACTGGAACAGGAAGGCGACGAACAGGCCGATCGCCAGGCCGCCAACCAGCCACAGCCAGCCGGGAATGGCGCGCCGTTGTTTGGGTTGCGCCCGGCTGGCGCCGCGGCGGGGAGCTTTGCGTCCTTTTGCCATGCTGCTTACATGCGCTCCAGAGTCTCAATGCCGAGCAGGTTAAGGCCTTGCTTGAGGGTTCGTCCAGTCAGGGCTGCCAGGCGCAGGCGGCTGTCGCGTTGGCTGGCTTGTTCGGCGCTGAGGATCGGGCACTGCTCGTAGAAGCTGGAGAAGCGTCCGGCCAGTTCATACAGATAATGGCAGAGCACATGGGGCGTGCCTTCGCGGGCCACATAGTTGAGCGTCGGGCCGAACTGGGCCAGGTGCGCGGCCAGATCCAGCTCAGCCTCATGCTCCAGACTCAGCGGCGCCAGGTCGTCGAGCTGCTGCATGTCGCGCTCAAGCTTGCGGAACACACTGGCCACCCGGGTGTAGGCGTACATCAGATAGGGCGCGGTGTTGCCCTCGAAGCTGAGCATCTGCTCAAAGTTGAAGCTGTAGTCGCTGCTGCGGTGCTTGGACAGGTCGGCGTACTTGACTGCACCGATCCCGACTGCGCGGGCGATCTGCTTGAGTTCGGCCTCAGGCAGGTCGGGGTTCTTCTGCTGAACCAGGGCGTAGGCGCGCTGTTCGGCTTCGTCGAGCAGGTCGATCAGCTTGACGGTGCCGCCGTCACGGGTCTTGAACGGTTTGCCGTCAGCGCCGTTCATGGTGCCAAAGCCCATGTGTTCGAGCTGCATCTCGGTCGGGACGAAACCAGCCTGGCGCGCTACGGCGAATACTTGTTGGAAGTGCAGGGCCTGGCGCTGGTCGACAAAGTACAGTACCCGGTCGGCTTGCAGTTGCTCATGGCGATAGCGCATGGCGGCCAGGTCGGTGGTGGCATAGAGAAAGCCGCCGCCGGCCTTTTGCACGATCACTGGCAGCGGTTTGCCTTCGCTGTTTTTGAATTCGTCGAGGAATACGCATTGGGCGCCTTCGCTCTCGCTCAGCATGCCGCTGGCGCGCAGGGACTCGACCACGCCTGTGAGCATGTCGTTATAGGCGCTTTCACCACGCACATCGGCGGCGCTCAGGCTGACACCCAGGCGGTCGTAGACGGCCTGGCAATGGCCCAGCGAGATGTTGTTGAAGCGCTGCCACAGAGCCAGGCATTCGGCGTCGCCGGCCTGCAGCTCGACTACCCGCTGGCGCGCACGGTCGGCGAACTCGGGGCTGTCGTCGAAGCGCTTCTTGGCCTGGCGGTAGAAGTGCTCCAGATCGCCCAGCTCGGCTTCGGCGTCGACGCTGTGTTCTTCCAGGTAGGCCAGCAGCATGCCGAACTGGGTGCCCCAGTCGCCCACGTGGTTCTGGCGGATGATGGTGTGGCCGAGAAACTCAAGTACCCGGGCTACGGCATCGCCAATGATGGTTGAGCGCAGGTGGCCGACGTGCATCTCCTTGGCCAGGTTTGGTGAGGAGTAGTCAACCACCACACGCTGCAGCGGGGCTGCCGGAGGAACGCCCAGCTTGGCATCGCTCAGTGCCTGCTCCAGTTGCCGGGCCAGCCAGGCGCTGTCCTGGAAAAAGTTGATAAAGCCGGGGCCGGCGATGCTGACCTCGCGCACGGCTTCGTGGGCAGGCAGCGCGGCAATCAGCTTTTCGGCCAGATCCCGCGGTTTCATGCCGGCCGGTTTGGCCAGGGTCATGGCCAGGTTGCTGGCGAAATCACCATGGGCCTTGTCGCGGGCGGTTTCCACCTGGATTTTGGGACTCAGGTCGGTAGGCAGCACGCCTTGCTGTTGCAGGGTGCTGACGGCGCTGGCGAGCAGTTGGCTGATCAGGTTTTTCATGGCTGTATGGTCTTCCGGCAGGGGGCCATCGGGGAAACCGGCTATTATCCCGTTTCAGGGCGGACTTGCCAAATGCTCAGAACATGTCGAGCGGATCGACATCCAGCGACCAACGCACCTTGCGGCCCAGCGGCTCCTGCTCCAGCAGGCCGAGCCAGGGGTGCAGCAGGCTGTGCAGGGTTGAGCGCTGATCGGCCAGCACCAGCAACTGAGCGCGGTAACGCCCGGCGCGCCTCTCCATCGGTGACGGTACCGGACCGAGTAATTCGATACCCTGCAGCCCTTGTTGGGCCTTGAGATGCTCGGCCAGATCGCAGGCCTGGTCGAGGAAACTTTCGGTCTGGTCGACCCGGTTGGCTTCGGCGCGCAACAGGGCAATAAAGCTGAACGGCGGCAGGTGGGCTGCCTGGCGGGCGCTCAGTTCGCGCTGGGCAATGGCCGGGTAGCCATGCTCGGTCAGATCGATCAGCAGGGGATGTTCGGCCATATGGGTCTGGATCAGCACCTGCCCGGGTTTGTCTGCCCGCCCGGCGCGGCCGGCTACCTGGGTAATCATCTGGGCCATGCGTTCGGCGCCGCGAAAGTCGGCGGAGAACAGGCCACCGTCGGCATCGAGGATGGCGACCAGGGTGACGTCAGGAAAGTGGTGGCCCTTGGCGAGCATCTGGGTGCCAACCAGCAGGCAGGGGGCGCCGCTGTGAATGCGGGTCAGCAGCTTCTGCATGGCATCCTTGCGCGCGGTGCTGTCGCGATCGATTCGCAGCACCGGAGTATCGGGGAAGCGCTGGCTCAGATGCTCTTCGGTGCGTTCGGTGCCGGCGCCGATCGGGCGCAGGTCGGTACCGTTGCATTTGGGGCAGTGACGGTCGAGCGGGCGCTGGCTGTCACAATGGTGGCAGTGCAGGTGGCTGGGCGCCTGATGGACGGTCATGCGAGCGTCACAGCGTCGACACTCGGCGATCCAGCCGCAATCATGGCACATCAGTGTCGGGGCAAAGCCGCGCCGATTGATAAACACCAGCACCTGATTGCCCTGCCTGAGATGCTGGTCGATGGCCTGCAGCAGCGGTTGTGACAGGCCGCCCTCCAGAGGGCGACTGCGAATGTCCAGGCACTGGAAACGCGGAGCCTGGGCATTGCCGGCCCGCTGGGTCAGACGCAGGTGCCGATAACGTCCGCGCTGGGCGTTGTGCAGAGTTTCCAGTGACGGAGTGGCCGAGCCGAGAATGACCGGCATGTTTTCCAGGTGGCCGCGGTACACCGCCAGATCGCGGGCGTTGTAGCGCAGGCCGTCCTGCTGTTTGTAGGACAGGTCATGTTCTTCATCGACGATCAGCAGGCCCGGCTGCGCCAGCGGGGTGAACACCGCCGAGCGGGTGCCGATGACAATCCCGACTTCACCGTCACGAGCGGCAATCCAGGCATCCAGGCGCTCACGGTCGTTGAGCCCGGAGTGCAGAATCACCACTGGTGTGCTGAAGCGTTGGCGAAAGCGTTCCAAGGTCTGTGGGGTCAGGCCGATTTCCGGAATCAGTACCAGGGCCTGGCGGCCCTGACGCAGGCAGTGTTCGATCGCCTGCAGGTAGACCTCGGTCTTGCCGCTGCCGGTCACGCCTTCGAGTAGCCAGGTATGAAAGCCGGGGACCTCCAGAATCGCCGCCAATGCGGCCTGCTGCTCGGGGTTGGCCGTCAGTGGCGCCTCCCTTAATAAAGGCAGCGGCTCGTGACTGTGGTGTGGGGACTGGCTGATGCGCCTGACCAGGCCTTTGCGCTCCAGCGCCTCAAGGCTGTCGCGGCTAAGCCCCCATTGGCTGATCAGTGCATGTGACAGGCCGTGGGGGTGACGGGCCAGGATCTGAACCGCGTGCTTCTGTTTCTGTGCCCGGCTCAGGGCCGGATGCTCCGGGTAGGCGCCTGGACAGAGTTGCCAAAGCACATCCTGGCGAGCCAGGGCTGGTTCGCCCTGGCGCAGCAGCACCGGCAGGGCGCAGCTCAGGGTGTCACCCAGGCTGTGCTGGTAGTATTGTGCGGTCCAATAGCATAGCCGCCACAGGCTGTCCGGCAGCAGGGGCTTGAGGTCTATCAGCTCCAAGGCTGGCTTGAGTTTGGCGGCAGGCACATCGCTATGCTCGGCCAGGCCGGCGATCAGACCAACCAGTTGCCGTTGGCCAAAAGACACGCGTACCCGCTGGCCGATCTTAAGCTGCTCAGGGTGCACGCCAGCCGGCGCCCGGTAGTCGAACAGGCGGCGCAGTGGCGAGGGCAGGGCAACTTGCAGTATGGGTCCGGGCACGGGCGTTCTCTGATGATGACCTGGATGAAACTGCGCTGATGTTAGCATCAGGGGGCGGGGAACAACGCCTTATATATGCCGGATATGTTCCTGGAGTGCTGGTAAATAGCGCCGATGCTTGCGTCTGGGGTGGATTCTGGTATCATCGCCGGCCTATTTTCAGATCCCTTGTGCGTGAGCCCGGGAGCTGGCGTACAAACACCGTGCGGTGCCTGATCAAGTCGGTCCGGTGGCGGCACACCCAAAGAGGAATTCATCATGAAAGCTGATTTGCATCCCGCCTACGCAGAAGTCGAAGCTACCTGCAGCTGCGGCAACGTGATCAAGACCCGTTCGACTTTGTGCCAGGCGTTCCACATCGACGTGTGCTCCGAGTGCCACCCGTTCTACACCGGCAAACAGAAGGTTCTGGACACCGGCGGTCGTATCGAGCGCTTCAAGCAGCGTTTCGGTGTGGTTGGCACCAAGTAACAAACTGCACGGCCCTGCAAGGATGGCAAGGCAAGCAACCAAGAAGGCGCTCCTGTGGAGCGCCTTTTTTGTTGCCTGCAGTTTGCTCCAGCCGGCCGCGGCCGAGATTTGTGCGCCACCTGCCGCTGCTGAGCCGGTAACTGCGGCCCGGGTCATCGATGGCGATACTTTGCGCCTGGAGGACGGACGGCGTGTGCGGCTGATCGGCATCGATACGCCGGAGATCGGTCGTGAGGGTCGTGTGTCTGAGCCGTTCGCTGAGCAGGCTCGGGAGCGTTTGCAAGCGTTGGTCCGCGAGCCTGGCTTGCAGTTGGTGGTTGGTGAGCAGGCTGAGGATCGCTATGGGCGAGCTCTGGGCCATCTGTTTACCGGCCGGGGCAGCAATATTGAGGCGTTGTTGTTGGCTGACGGGCTCGGATTCGCGCTGGCGATGCCGCCCAATCTGGCGCTGTTGGAGTGTCATGCTGCAGCCGAGCGTGAGGCCCGCCGGGAGTTGCTGGGGCTGTGGCGCCGATCGCCGCTGCCGGCGGCCCGGGTGCAGGCTGGTTTTCAGGTATTGCGTGGCCGGATCACTCGCGTGCAGTCGGCCGGACATTATCTGTGGCTGGAGCTGGACGGGCCAATTGTGCTGCGACTGGCCTGGGATGATGCCTCGTTGTGGGCAGCGTCGCCGCAGCACTGGCGTGGTCGTGAGGTTGAGGTGCGAGGCTGGGTCATTGACCGGCGTCAGCAGTCGGGGGTAAAACCAGGGTTCAAGCCATTCATGTTGCCAGTACGTCATCCGTTCATGCTGGAGCTGCAATAAATGTCTGGGCCAGTTGTTCTTTTGTCAGGGTTGTTGTTGCTGGTCGTGTTGGCCGGCTGTGCGCCTAATCCGGTGACGGGGCGGCAGGATTTCGTGATGATGTCCGAGGCTCAGGAGCTGACGCTGGGTCGCCAGGCCAGTCAGCAGCTTGAGCAGCAGTTGTCGATGGTTGAGGATGAGGCTCTGCAGGCTTATGTGCAGGGCGTGGGGCAGCGCTTGGCGCAGGTCAGTCATCGCTCGAGCCTCGATTACCGATTTCGGGTGGTCGACAGTGCTGATGTCAACGCCTTTGCCTTGCCAGGCGGGCATATCTATATCCACCGTGGGCTGCTGGCCTATCTGAACTCCGAAGCTGAGCTGGCTGCTGTGCTTGGTCATGAGCTCGGTCACGTCACCGCCCGCCATGGGGTGCGTCAGCAGAGTATGGCCATGGGTACTGGGCTGCTCAGTGATCTGCTGACCATCGGGACCGGTGTCAGGGCGGCCGGCGACCTGAGCAATATATTGGGTACAGCGATGGTCCGTGGTTATGGGCGAGAGATGGAGCTGGAGGCCGATGGGCTGGGTGCCGAGTATCTGGCGCGCACGGGGTATCGACCGCAGGCCATGTTGAGTGTCATTGGTGTACTCAAGGATCAGGATGACTACCATCGCCAGCGTGCGGCGGCCGAGGGGCGTGAAGTGGCTGGCTATCATGGGCTGTTCGCTACACACCCTACCCATGATCAGCGTCTGCGCCAGGTGGTGGCCAGGGCTGAGGCGCTGGCCGGCGATCAGACGCAGCATGATGGTATTGAGGAGTATCTCAAGGCGGTCGACGGATTGGTGTACGGCAGCAGTGCGCGTGAAGGGATTGTGCGCGGCTCGCAGTTCTTTCATGTCGAGTTGGATCTGGCCCTGAGTTATCCGCAGGGCTGGGTGCTGGTCAATCGGCCGGATGTGTTGCTGGCGCATACGCCGGACCAGCAGGGGTTTATCGCGCTGGTGCTTGAGCGTCTGAGCCGGCCATTGACAGCAGAGGAGTTGCTGCGCCAGCGTGCTGGTAACCAGCGTCTGGTGCAGGAGCGGGCGTTCAGTGGTCCGGGTTATCAAGGCTATATGGCGATCATTCCCGGCAATCAGGCGCGCCGAGTGGCTGCCATAGTTCGGGGTGAGCAGGCCTTTCTGTTTGTCGCCGGATTCAGGGGGCGTGGCCCGCTGGAGTTATATGATGCGGACTTTGTCGAGGTGATCGGCAGTTTCCGTGCGCTTGAGGCCAGTGAGCGCGCGCAGGCTGAGCCGCTGCGCATCCGTTTGCGGCGGGCCAGGGCTGGTGATAACTACGCTAGCCTGGCGCAAAGCAGCCCGCTTGGCGAGGAGGCTGAAGCGCGGTTGCGGCTGCTGAATGGGCACTGGCCGACAGGTGAGCCGGTGGTGGGTCAATGGCTCAAAGTTGTAAAATAATGTCCTCGTCATATATTCCGTGAATAATCTTGTTCGGGTACATGCTTTTCGGTATTCTCGGCCGTCCGCATGAGCAACTTGACTGGAATTTTTGACCATGTCCGATTTGAGAACCGATGCACTTGCCTACCACGCCAATCCGCGCCCGGGCAAGTTGAGCGTTGAACTGACCAAGCCTACCGCTACTGCCCGTGACCTGGCGCTGGCCTACAGCCCGGGTGTGGCTGAGCCGGTACGCGAGATCGCCAAGGATCCTGAAAATGCCTTCAAATACACCGGCAAGGGCAACCTGGTTGCGGTGATTTCCGATGGTACCGCGATTCTCGGTCTGGGTAATCTGGGGCCGCTGGCGAGTAAGCCGGTCATGGAAGGCAAGGGCGTGCTGTTCAAGCGCTTTGCTGGCGTCGACGTGTTCGACATCGAGGTTGAAGCTGAAAGCCCTCAGGCTTTCATTGATACCGTCAAGCGTATCTCCTGCACCTTTGGTGGCATCAACCTGGAAGATATCAAGGCGCCTGAGTGCTTTGAGATTGAGCGCGCGCTGATCGAGCAGTGCGACATCCCGGTATTCCACGATGACCAGCACGGTACCGCCATCGTTACCGCGGCGGCCATGATCAACGCCCTGGAGCTGGCCGACAAGACTATCGAAGACGCCAAGATTGTTTGTCTCGGTGCCGGTGCTGCGGCCATCGCCTGCATGAAACTGCTGGTATCGATGGGTGCCAAAGTTGAAAACATCTATATGCTCGACCGCAAGGGCGTGATCCATGCTGGTCGTGATGATCTGAACGAGTATAAGGCGATCTTCGCTACCGAGACCGACAAGCGCACTCTGACCGACGCGCTCAAGGGGGCTGATGTATTTGTTGGTCTGTCTGGTCCGGACCTGTTGCCGCCGGCTGACCTGAAGCTGATGGCCGAAAACCCGATCGTATTCGCCTGCTCTAACCCGGATCCGGAAATCAAGCCGGAGCTGGCTCATGCATCACGTCCTGATGTGATCATGGCTACTGGTCGCTCCGACTACCCGAACCAGGTCAACAACGTGCTGGGCTTCCCCTTCATCTTCCGTGGCGCGCTTGATGTGCGTGCAACCCGGATCAATGAAGAGATGAAGATCGCTGCGGTTCATGCCATCCGCGAACTGGCCAAAGAGCCGGTGCCGGAGTATGTGTCCGAGGCCTACGGCGGCATCAAGCTCGAGTTTGGTCGTGAGTACATCATTCCCAAGCCGATGGATGTGCGTCTGATCGAGCGCGTACCGGCTGCCGTGGCTCAGGCTGCTATTGATTCGGGTGTGGCGACTCAGCCTTACCCGGCACACTACCCGCTGATGTCGGTTGAAGACGTCAAGTAACACGGTTTAGTGGTTGTACAAAGCCCCGCCTCTGGCGGGGCTTTGCATTTGTGCAGTAAAAGTTTTGGAAAAAGTCTTGACGGTGTTTTGAAAGTGCCTATAATGCGCCTCTCGCTGATCGCGGCGCTTTGTTTAAAGTGCTTTAGGATCAA